>SKDZ01000311.1_pt1 | contig 28170 bp, 25 predicted proteins | sample 4826551 | NCBI WGS metagenome assembly SKDZ01 (sample SAMN11008822, study PRJNA524170) | human gut metagenome | biome: Human fecal sample; material: Feces; isolation source: fecal sample from pouch patient p12, p15 | host: Homo sapiens | place: Israel: Tel-Aviv | collected 2016-02-02 | reverse complement strand
GTATAAAACGTGTATTTTATCCTCTATTTGGTTCTAATGGGTAGCTGTGATAAAATAGAACTATGTTAAAAAAAATCGAAAAAGCTTATTTATTTTTAGAGAAGAATTTAGAAGTGCTAAGATGCCCAATTTGTCAGGGAAAATTTCAATTGGAAACCAATGCCTTGAAATGTCAAAATAATCATACCTATAATTTAAATAAGAAAGGTTATGTGAATTTTCTACAAACCAAAGCTGATACAGAACATTACACGCGAAAAATGTTTGAGCCTCGCAGACGTCTGATTCAAGCTGGGATGTATCAACATTTACTGACAGAAATTCAAAAATATTTTGTCAGTGGAAATTTGCTTGATGTTGGGACTGGGGAAGGGTCATTTTTGGAACTCCTTAAGGTAGATGGAGCAAAATTTGCTTTTGATATTGCTAAAGATGGGATTGAAATGGCGACTGAACTAGAGATGGAAAGTTTTTTAAGTTTAGCTGACTTGACTAATCTCCCTTTTGCTGATGAAAGCCTGTCAGTAATTTTGAATATCTTCACTCCGTCAAATTATGCAGAATTTCACCGTGTATTAGCAGAAAGTGGTTTAGTCATCAAAATTATTCCTGATAAAAATTATCTGCGAGAATTGCGTGAAGTTTATCAACTTCCCGTTGATTATAATAATCAGCCAGTTCTTGAACGTTTTAGAGAAGAATTTCCTAATGCCAGTCAAGAAGAAATTGAATACCAATTCGAGATTCCGAAAAATTTGCGTCATGATTTTTTACTGATGAGCCCTTTGGAATGGTCTGTTTCTGATGAAAGAAAAAAATTTGCTAAAGAAAACCCACCAAAAACGGCCACAATTCATGTCCAGATTCTAGTGGGGAGAAAATAAAAAAGCTGTCAATCAGACAGCTTTTATTTTTATTTCATTAATAGTTTAATTGCTTTAGCAATTCCTTTTTTTACAGAAATATAAAGAACAAGCGAAAGAACAAAAGAAACTGGTACAGCAATCCAACTTGTCAACAAACTTACAAGAATATAAGTGATAAAGACGAGAAAAATTGAAAAAACAGCAATATTTGCAAAGAAGTTTAATTCTTCAATTCGTTTATTAACTTGTCTTTGTTCACGTCCTTGAGTTTCCCTATAATCATAATACTCTTGTTTTTCGTAAAAATCTTTGAGGTTTTTTAATTCCATAGTTTTCTAGCACTTTCCGATATTATGTAATTAATTATAGTATAAAAAGCAAAGGTTTACGTTGCTGTAGCTTTAATTAAATTACCCTTTTGTTACTAAATGATCAAAATAAAATTAATCTATAATTTTTAATGAATAAATATACTTTTTACTTATCATTTTTATCAGAGAATGAATTTGAAAAAACCTGAGCGGGAACATTATGATATAATTATCACTATGATTACTATTACTTCTACGGCAGAAAGTTTGGAGCAAGCCAAAGCGTTGCTCGAAGCTGGAGTTGACCGTTTATACATTGGTGAAAAAAATTATGGTTTACGCGTTCCAACTGCGTTGACCAATGAAGAAATTCAAAAAATTACAGAACTTGCACATGAAGCAGGAAAAACAGTGACTGTCGCAGTCAATGCTTTGATGCACACAGAGATGATGGCAAAAATAAAAGAATTTTTAGATTTCTTAGTGGAAATTAAAGCTGACCGAATCGCAGTAGGTGATGCAGGTGTGATTTTTGTTTTACAACGTGACAAATATGAGCTTCCTTTTACTTATGATGCCTCAACCATGGTTGCTTCTGCCCGTCAGGTTAATTTTTGGGCCAATCAAGGAGCGATTGAAGCAGTTCTTGCTCGTGAATTACCAAAAGAAGAACTAGCGGATATGACCGATGAATTAGCTGTACCAGGCGAAATACTGGTTTACGGGGCTACTGTGATTCATCATAGCAAACGTCCTTTGGTACAGAATTATTATAATTTTATCAAGACAGAAGAAAATGGGAAAGATAGAGAACGAAATCTTTTTGTTTCTGAACCTAAGAAAGTCGATACTCATTATTCAATCTTTGAAGACAATCACGGGACCCATATTTTTGCTAATGATGATTTAGATATGATGACTGAACTTTCAGATTTGGTGGCAATGGGCTATGATCATTGGAAATTGGATGGAATTTTTACACGTGGTGAAGATTTTGTTGCTGTAACCAAACTGTTTGTCGAGGCTAAAAACTTGATTGAAAAGGGCGAGTTTACAGAGCTCAAAGCTTTCCAACTTGATGAAGAAATCCGAAAAATACACCCAGCGGGTCGTACTTTATCACATGGTTTCTACGATTTGGACAAAGATGCTATTAAATAAAAAAGGCTGTTATTTACTGACAGCTTTTTTTACTTATAAAAATTTTACTGACAAAGATTTTAGACTATAAAATGACAATTCTGTCAGTAAAAGCTGAAGATAAACAACATAATGTCAAAGAACTTTGTCACATTTGACGGTTTAAATTTGGCAAGAAATCCTGTAAAATAAAGAAACAAAGAAGTTTTGGCTCGCAAATTTACTGACAATAGATTTGACTAAGAATTTTTCTTTTTGGAGCCTTTTCAAAATACTTACAATCTTGAAAATTGGAGAATTGAAACATGTCAATTACAAAAACACGTCCAGAGGTTCTTGCACCAGCAGGAACGCTCGAAAAACTAAAAGTCGCTATTGATTATGGCGCAGACGCAGTATATATTGGTGGACAAGCCTACGGCTTACGTTCACGCGCAGGTAACTTTACTTTTGAAGAAATGGCTGAAGGGGTCGCTTATGCAAGTGCCCACAATGCTAAAGTTTATGTGGCAGCCAATATGGTGACACATGAAGGAAATGAAAAAGGGGCGGGCGAATGGTTCCGCACATTACGTGACTTAGGAATTTCAGCAGTCATTGTTTCTGACCCTGCTTTGATTGCCATCTGTGCTGCTGAAGCACCAGGTTTGGCTATTCACTTGTCAACGCAAGCGTCTGCTACTAACTATGAAACCTTAGAATTCTGGAAAAATCTTGGGCTTGAACGAGTCGTTTTGGCGCGTGAAGTCTCTGTAGAAGAATTAAGAGAAATCCGTCAACATACAGATGTTGAAATTGAAGCTTTTGTTCATGGAGCTATGTGTATTTCATACTCAGGACGCTGTGTCCTGTCAAATTATATGAGTATGCGTGATGCCAACCGCGGGGGATGTTCACAATCTTGCCGTTGGAAATATGATTTATATGATATGCCATTTGCTGGCGAGCGCAAATCGATTACTGGTGAAGTCACTGAAGAATTTTCAATGTCAGCCGTTGATATGTCTATGATTGAACATATCCCTGATATGATTGAAAATGGAGTTAATTCGCTCAAAATCGAAGGAAGAATGAAATCAATTCACTATGTTTCAACAGTTTCTAATGTTTATAAAGCAGCTATTGACGCCTATTTGGAATCACCAGAACGTTTTGAAGAAATAAAACCAGCCTTAGTTGATGAATTATGGAAAGTAGCTCAACGTGAATTAGACACTGGCTTTTATTATGGGACACCTGATGAAAATAAACAACTCTTTGGGGCCCGTCGTAAAATTCCTGAGTACAAATTCGTCGGAGAAGTTGTTGACTTTGATGCTGAAACAATGGTAGCTACTATTCGCCAAAGAAATGTTATCACCGAAGGAGACCAAATTGAATTTTATGGTCCAGGATTCCGCCATGTTGAAACAATGGTCAAAAATCTTCGTTTAGCAGAAACTGACGAACATATTGACCGTGCCCCAAATCCAATGACCCTTTTGCATATTGATGTTCCTTTTGCAGTTAAAGCTGGAGATATGATTCGAAAAAATGGGTCAGGGTTGATTAACCTTTATGATAAAAAAACAGGTCTTGCTAAAACAGTGAGAGCTTAATAAAAATTAAAAGAGAATTTTTGCTAAAATTCTCTTTTATATCTTTTTAAGACTGATAATTTCAGAATTGTCAAACTTCTATTTTTTATAAAATTAAGGCAAAGTGCTATAATCAAGGAAAGAAGATAAAGAAAACAAGGCTTGACTTTATTTTCTTTAAGTAGTCTTTAAAATTCATTTTATACAAAGGAGTCCCGATGATAAAAGCAATTGCCTTAGAAAATGTTTGGTTAAATTTTTCAGATGAAACAAAAGCAGCTTTCAAGAAAAATAAAGCTTACCAGTTTCAATTTAAAAAAGAAGAAGAGCTGACAGAATCAGATTTTCTAGAAACAGAAGTCTTAGTTGGTCTGCCAAATCCTGATTTATTAGCAAAATATAAAAATTTAAAATGGCTCCAACTTTTATCAGCTGGAACCAATGGTTATACTCAAGGAGCAAATTTTCCTCAAGAGGTAGTTTTGACAAATGCAACAGGAACTTATGGACTTACGATTTCTGAGCATTTACTGACAATGGCTTTGATACTTCTAAGAAAATTTGACCTTTATGAAAAACAACAAGAAAAAGAAATCTGGGAAAATATTGGTCAGATTCAATCTATTTATGGCTCAACAGTGTTGGTTCATGGTTTAGGTGATATTGGAAGTCATTTTGCACAGAAAATTCAAGCTTTGGGAGGTCATGTCATTGCAGTCAAACGAACTGTTTATGGTGATGAAGAATTTGCTGATGAAGTCTATGCTGAGTCTGACCTAGACAAAGTTTTACCAAGAGCTGATATTATTGCTTCAAGTGTTCCTGGGACTCATGAAACTTATAAATTATTTAATCAAGAAAAATTTGATTTAATGAAAGAAAATGCTATTTTCCTAAACGTTGGTCGAGGAACAAATGTTGATTTAGAAGCCTTATGTGATGCACTTGAGGCGAAAAAAATTGCGGGTGCGGGAATTGATGTGACTGACCCAGAACCTTTACCTAAAGGTCACCGAGCTTGGCAGACCCCAAGACTATTAATCACTCCTCATGCTTCTGGCGGTTATACTCTTCCTGAAACATGGCGTCGCTTTATGAAAATATTGGAAAAAAATCTCGATGCCTATGCAAATGGTAAGGAATTGACAAATATTGTTGATATGAAAACAGGATATAAACGAAATGCTCACAAATAATATTTCAAAATCAAAATTAAGTGGAAAAAATATCGGTATTTATTTTGGAACTTTTGCTCCTCTACATACGGGGCATCAGCAACAAATCTATAAATGTGCGAGTTTGAATGACGGGGTCTTGCTTGTCGTTTCTGGTTATGATAATGACCGTGGTGCTCAAATTGGCTTACCTCTTGAGAAACGATTTCGTTATTTGCGTGAAGCTTTTAATGATGAAGAAAATATTAAAGTTTCGATGCTTAATGAAAATGATTTACCAGAAATGCCTAATGGTTGGGACGAATGGGCAAATCGTTTATTTGAATTGATTCATCATAATACATTGGAGAGAGATTTATCAGTCACTTTTTATGTCGGCGAATTAGAATACGCAGCAGAATTGAAGAAACGATTTCCAGCTGACGGGAATCAATATGCTGTTGAAATTGCTGACAGACATGATATTTCACTATCAGCCACACAAATTAGAGAAAATCCGCAAGAACACTGGACTCACATTAATCGCGTCTTTAGAAGACATTTTTCGAAAATTGTAACCGTCATGGGTTCAGCTTCAACAGGTAAATCAACCCTTGTTCGCCGTTTGGCACGTTCCATTAATGCCCCGTTTTCAGAAGAATACGCTAGAGAATATGAAGAAGCTTTTAATATTGATGATGATGAGTTGAAAATGGATGACTATGCTCGAATGATTACAGGTCAATATGATGCAAATTCTCGCGAAGTCAATTCGCCTGCTAACCAAGGAATTGTCTTTTTAGATACTGATGCCATTGTGACCAGAGTGTACGCTAAATTATACTTACCTAGAGAAGATTTCGAACAGCTTGAACCTCTATTCAAGAAAACAATTGCCGATGAACGAATGGATTTAATTTTAGTCATTCCACCAATTACAGAATATATTGATGACGGCTTTCGTCATATGGAATGGGAAGAATCACGTCATGAATTCCATGAAGAATTGATGCGTCAATTAGCTGAGTTTGGTTTAATGGATAAAGTTGTTATTTTAGATGACGAAGGAGACCATAGAGACCAAGAAGGTTATTTAACACGTTATCATCATGCAATTGATGCTGTTCACGAATATACTGGTGTAAAAATTGACCGATTGAGCTATTAGTTTTACTGACAGCTTTATTTAGAAAATAAAAAGTTACTGACAGATTTGTCAGTAACTTTTTTATTCTTTATAAGAGCTTTTCAATCTTAATTAATTCTTCGTCAGTAAATTTCAAATGTTCTAAAGCTGCCACATTTTCAATGATTTGTTGCGGACGGCTTGCGCCAATTAAAGCAGAAGTGATGCCTTGAACCTTGTCATCTCTTTCTCATAAAACCCAGGCCAAGGCCATTTGAGCTAAAGATTGTCCACGACTTTGAGCCAAATCATTAAGCGCTTGGACTTGTTCCAATCTTTTTTTCGTAAGACTGTCATCATGCAAAGTTGCATAATGAGGATCACGCATTCGCGAATCTTCAGGAATACCATGTAAATATTTTTCGGTTAAGAGCCCTTGGTACAAAGGTTTAAAGGCGATTATTCCTATCCCCGCCTCCGTCAAAGTTTCTTGCAAATCATCTTCAATCCATCGATCTAGCATTGAATAACGAGGTTGATGAATCAAGAGTTTAAAGCCTAACTTTTCAGCTGCTAAGACCGCAGCTTCGGTTTCTTTGGCGGAATAATTGGACAAACCTACATAAAGTGCTTTTCCGCTATCCAGAGCGCTCTTTAAAGCCCCCATTGTTTCTTCAATCGGTGTATTTGGGTCAGGACGATGTGAATAAAAAATATCAACATAGTCAAGTCCCAAACGCTCCAAAGATTGATCAAGACTAGCCAGCAAACTTTTTTTGCTGCCCCAGTTTCCATAGGGTCCAGGCCACATTGGATAACCAGCTTTAGTTGAGATAATTAACTCATCACGTAGTTTTTGGAAATCTTCTTTCAAAATACGACCAAAATTACGTTCTGCCGAACCAGGTTCTGGCCCATAATTATTGGCCAAATCAAAATGAGTAATTCCTAAATCAAATGCCGTATGAATCATGTCCCTCGCATTTTCAAAATCATCTACCGAACCAAAATTATGCCAGAGTCCTAATGAAAGGGCAGGCAATAATAAACCAGAATTTCCAGCTGGGCGATAAATCATGTGGTCATAACGAGTGGGATTGGGAATATAAGTCATTACTTTCTCCTTAAAAATAGAAATAAAAACGATTTCAGGGAATTATAGCAAATGTAAGCGTCAAATGTTATAATTTTAGGATAGAAAACATTTTTTGATAACAACAAGCGAATCAATGGAGTAAAAATATGTCCAATTTAACCAATGCTGAATCCTATACTTGGCAAATTATTCAAGAAAACTATGAGAAAATTCCACAATTATCAATTTCAGAATTGGCAGAATTGGCTCATGTTTCTCTCTCAACTGTCAATCGAACAGTAAGAAAAAAAGGTTTTGAAGGTTATGGTGAATTTAGATATTCAATTCGTGAGAAAAAACTTCCTGAAATCAATGGTTTTTCCAAAGAAGTCTTGGGGGCTATTGCTAAAAATCAAGAAGAACTTTTGAAAACAATAGAAAATATCTCTGCTGAAGAAATTGAAAAAGCTGTGGAGTTGATTCAAGAATCAGAGGAAATCTTAATTTTTTCACGAGGCTTATCAACAAACGTTGCTGACGAACTGATGAAAAAGTTGCAACTTTTCCGTAAGCCCGTCAGTTTGCATGATGATTCAAAATACATGGCTTACTATGCCCGTTTTGTTAATGAAAAAAGCCTAATCATCGTTTTATCACTTTCAGGAGAAACAGTAGAAATTTTAAATGCTCTAAATATTGCCAAAGGACAAAATCCCAAAATATTATCCTTAACTGTTAATGCTAATACCAGTCTGACCAATCTTTCGGATATAAGTTTGATTGGTTACAAGAGTAGTCTTGAGGTGAATTATTTTGATTTAGATGTTCATAGTAGACTCTCATTATCCATTTTATCAAGAGTTCTAATTGATGCTTACTCCATTTATACTTTAAAACAATAATGCTTCGATATCAAGTCATATCGAGCTTTTTTTTATAAAAAGAGCAAAATAGAAAGGGTTTCCAAAAGATAAGCTAAAATTGGAAACCCTTTCTTAAATCAAAGTGTTATACTCTAAATGTGAGCGATTTCAAAATGAAATTGAAGACTGTTTCGCTTTTAAAAACTTATCCAAAATAAAAGTTTTCCCAACCAAGGATTACTCGTTTCAAAAGGCAAAACAGTAGCTTTGTAGATTTACTTATGAATTAAGTAGATTTAGTATAAAGGAGGATTCCCATGAAAGAGGGAAAAATGAAACAACGTTTATCGTACGCTTTTGGTGCATTAGGACATGATGTTTACTATTATTCAATTAGTACATTCTTCATCGCCTTTGTAACGGCACAAATGTTTGCTGGAACACCACATGAGGATGCGATGATTGCTTTAGTCACTAGTTTAGTCGTTATTATTCGTTTAATCGAAATTATTTTTGACCCAATCATTGGTTCAATTATTGATAATACCCACACAAGATGGGGAAAATTTAAACCTTGGTTGGTTGTTGGTGGGATTATGTCATCTTTGATGATTATGCTCATGTTTTCAGACTTCTTCGGACTAGCAAAAAGTGATAATCGTACATTATTTGCCATTGTCTTCATCATTGCCTTTATTATTCTTGACGCCTTTTATTCATTCAAAGACATTGCCTTCTGGTCAATGATTCCAGCGCTATCAGAAAAAAATTCTGAACGTGAAACACTTGGAACTTTCGCCCGTTTTGGCTCAGCAATTGGTGCGCAAGGGGCAACTATTTTAGCGATTCCAATCACAATTTTCTTTACTAAAGGTGGACATGCTCAAGGAGCAAGAGGATTCTTTGCTTTTGGTGTTATTGCCGCTTTGGTCCAAGGAATTTCGGCTTTGGTAACCGCTTGGGGAACTAAAGAACAAAAATCAGTTATTCGTCAAGAAGGAACCAAAACAAATACATTGGATGTATTTAAAGCGCTCCTAAAAAATGACCAATTAATGTGGTTGTCACTTTCATATATTTTATTTGCCATTGCTTATGTGGCAACAACAGCAACTTTGATTTTGAACTTTACTTTTGTTATTGGAAATGCTAGTCTTTATTCAATTACAGGAATTGTCGGATTCATTGGTTCAATCATTCTCGTCCCAATGTTTCCGATTTTAGCTAAAAAATTTGGACGACGCAAAGTTTTGACTGGAGCAATCATTTCAATGCTTCTTGGTTATCTCTTGTTCGTTTTAGGAAGTTCAGTAGCAATGACTGTTGCTGGATTAATCTTCTTAACTGCCCCCTATCAACTTGTTTTCTTGTCAGTATTAATGACAATTACTGACTCGGTAGAATATGGTCAATGGAAAAATGGAGTACGTAATGAAGCCGTAACGCTTGCCATGCGTCCATTGCTTGATAAAATTGCCGGCGCTTTCTCAAATGGTATCTATGGATTTGTGGCAATTTCAGCCGGAATGACAGGTTCAAAATATATCGCTGGACACACTTACGGTGTGGCAACATTTAAACTCTACTCATTTGTAGTTCCAGCCATTTTGATGATTATCGCTTTAGCAGTTTATTTATTCAAAGTTAAATTGACTGAAAAACGTCACGAAGAAATTGTTGCAGAACTCGAAGAACGTTTAAAATAGGTAAATAATTTACTGACAGCTTTTGTAAGATAGAAAATAAAAAGATGAAATTTGTTTAAACTGTCATCAGTAAATCTGTCAGTAGAATTTTTAAAATTTGATTAAAGGTCATTATAGTTAGGAAATATCATGGAAATTAAAATAAGAGATTTTGGCTTAGGAAGTGACTTAATTAGTCTAACCAATAAAGCAGGTGTCACAATTTCTTTTACAAATCTGGGCGCTCGGATTGTTGACTGGCAAAAAGATGGAAAGCATCTGATTCTAGGCTTTGATTCAGCTAAAGAATATTTAGAAAAAGATGCCTATCCTGGTGCAACTGTTGGACCTACAGCAGGAAGAATTAAGGATGGTTTGGTCAAAATTTCTGGGAAAGATTATATCTTAAATCAAAATGAAGGCCCTCAAACCTTACATGGTGGGGAAGAAAGTATTCATACTAAACTTTGGACATATGAAGTTACCGATTTAGGAGCTGAAGTTCAAGTCAAATTTTCCTTAGTTTCTAATGACGGAACAAATGGTTATCCTGGTAAAATAGAAATGTCAGTAACTCATTCTTTTGATGATGACAATAAGTGGAAAATTCATTATGAGGCCATTTCTGATAAAGACACTGTGTTTAATCCAACTGGGCATGTCTATTTTAATTTGAATGGTGATGCTAGTGAATCTGTTGAAAATCATGGACTTCGACTGGCCGCTTCAAGATTTGTTCCTTTAAAAGACCAAACAGAAATTGTTCGTGGTGATATCGTTGATATAAAAAATACAGACTTGGATTTCCGTCAGGAAAAACAATTATCAAATGCCTTCAATTCTAATATGGAACAAGTTCAATTAGTTAAAGGAATTGACCATCCTTTCTTGTTAGACCAGTTAGGACTTGATAAAGAACAAGCTCGTTTAACGCTTGATGATACTTCAATTTCAGTCTTTACCGACCAACCAAGTATTGTGATATTTACAGCAAATTTTGGTGATTTAGGAACTCTTTATCATGAGAAAAAGCAAGTGCACCATGGTGGAATTACTTTTGAATGTCAAGTATCACCTGGGTCTGAGCAAATTCCAGAGCTTGGAGATATCAGCCTAAAAGCGGGAGAAAAATATCAAGCAACCACAATTTACAGCTTGCATACAAAATAAAGAAATAAATTTAGAGGAGAGAAGAAATGTCTATAGTTGTAGAAAATAGTACTGTATTATCAGCATTAACAGAAAAATTTGCAGAAGTTTTTGGAGATACAAAAGAAGTTGAATACTTTTTTAGCCCAGGACGAATTAATTTGATTGGTGAACATACCGATTACAATGGGGGATATGTTTTCCCAGCATCAATTACAATTGGAACAACAGGACTAGCTCGTCTGAGAGAAGATAAAAAAGTCAAACTTTACTCAGAAAATTTTCCTAAATTAGGCGTCATTGAATTTGATTTAGATGAAGTTGAAAAGAAAGATGGTGAGCTTTGGTCTAATTATGTTAAAGGAATGATTGTCATGCTTAAAGGAGCAGGATATGAAATTGACAAAGGTTTTGAATTGTTGATAAAAGGAGAAATTCCTACAGCATCTGGCCTTTCATCATCAGCATCACTTGAGCTTTTAGTCGGCGTTGTTTTGGATGATTTATTTAACTTAAATGTTCCACGTCTTGAATTGGTTCAATTAGGACAAAAAACAGAAAATGATTATATTGGTGTTAATTCTGGAATTTTAGACCAATTCGCTATTGGTTTTGGTGAAGTCAAAAAAGCAATCCTATTGGACTGTAACACTCTAAAATATGAGATGGTTCCTGTTGAACTTCGTGATTATGATATTGTTATCATGAATACTAACAAACCGCGGGCTTTGACAGAATCAAAATACAACGAACGTTTTGCTGAAACACGTGAGGCGCTCAAAAGAATGCAAACGAGATTGGACATTCAATCACTTGGAGAATTATCAAATGAAGAATTTGATGCCAATACTGATTTGATTGGGGATGAAACATTAATTAAACGTGCACGTCATGCCGTTTATGAAAATAATCGAACTAAAATTGCTCAAAAAGCATTTGTTGCAGGTAATTTGACAAAATTTGGAGAACTTCTTAATGCTTCACATGCTTCTTTGAAAGATGATTATGAAGTCACAGGACTTGAACTTGATACCTTAGCAGAGACTGCTCAAAAACAAGCCGGTGTCTTGGGGGCCAGAATGACTGGAGCCGGATTTGGCGGTTGTGCAATCGCTCTTGTTGCTCATGACAATGTTTCAGCCTTTGAAAAAGCCGTCGGCCAAGTTTACGAAGAAGTTGTCGGTTATCCAGCAAGCTTTTACGTCGCTCAAATTGGTTCTGGTTCAACAAAGTTGGATGTTGAATAAATCAAATAATATTTAAAAAATTTTATGAGTGATTTAAGTGAGTTAACATTAAATTAGTGATAGCAAATTCAAGCACTCAAAACTAAGTGCTTGAATTTTGTATTCATTTCCAAAACTCACTAATCAAGACAAAGCAAGAACTTTACTTACAGAAGTAAATTAGAAAGTATTTTATGTCAATTTATCAATCAATTCAAGATTTTATTAGTCTTGCTTTACAAAATGGAACGATTGAGCCACTTGATGAGCTCTATCACAGAAATCAACTTCTTCATTTTCTTGGTCTAAATGATTGGGCAGAAGTCGATAAAGAAGCTCACGAGAAAGATTCCTTGATTTTAATGGACCAACTTTTAGCGATTGCAAATGAAAATAATGTGATTGAAAAAGGACAAGATGAATTTTATGAAGCCGCTCTGATGAATTTTATTACACCACGCCCAAGTAAAATCAATCAAGATTTCTGGGAAAAATATAAGACTTCTCCAGATGCAGCAACTCAATATTTTTATGAACTGGCACAGCAAGTGAACCAAGTAAAAACTCGAGATATTGCACGTAATATTGCCTTTAGTCATTTGACAAAATATGGAAAACTTGAAATAACGATTAATCTCTCAAAACCAGAAAAAGACCCCAAAGCCATTGCGGCAGCTAAATTAGTAAAGGCTTCCTCTTATCCAGCCTGTCAACTTTGTTTGGAAAACGAAGGATTTTATGGCATAGGAAATAAACCTGCTCGTTCTAATCATCGAATCATTCAAGTCTCAATTAACGGCGAAGACTGGGGCTTCCAATATTCTCCTTATGCCTATTTTAATGAACACTCGATTTTACTAAATGCTAAACACCAACCAATGGAAATTAATAAACGTGCTTTTGATAATTTATTGGGATTTCTAGATCAATTTCCTGATTATATGATTGGTTCTAATGCAGATTTACCAATTGTAGGAGGGTCAATTTTGACTCATGACCATTATCAAGCTGGACGTTATGAATTTCCGATGGCAAAAGCTGAACTTCGAGAAGAAATTAAACTTCAACAATTTCCAGAAGTTTCTTGCGGAATTGTGAATTGGCCAATGTCTGTTCTAAGATTATCAAGTAAAAACCAAGTAGAACTTTCAAAAGCTGCAGATGAACTTTTAAAAAAATGGCAAGTTTATAGTGATGAAAGTCTTCAAATCAAAGCTAAAAGTGCTGACGGAAAGCTTCATCATACAATTACTCCGATTGCTCGAATTCGAGAGGGGAAATATGAATTAGATTTAGTTTTACGAGATAATAATACAAGTGAAATTTATCCAGATGGAATTTTTCATCCACATCCAGCCTTACACCATATTAAAAAAGAAAATATTGGATTGATTGAAGTGATGGGACTTGCAATTTTACCAGCCAGGTTAAAGACAGAACTTTTGGAAGTTGAAAAATATCTCTTGAATCAAGAAAATGAGATGTCAGAAATTCACAAACCATGGGCTGAAGAATTGAAAGAAACAGAATATTTTTCAAAAGAAACAGTTCATGAAACAGTTCAGGAAGCAGTTGGAGAAGTATTTGAACAGGTGTTAAAAGATGCCGGAGTATTCAAAGATAATGAAGTAGGACAAAAAGGTTTTTATGAATTTATAAATTTCGTAAATAATTAATTTTCATAAATCAAGAGAGCTTTAAAAAGGAGTTGATAAAATGCCTAAATTAGAAAGCTACAAACGAGTTCACACAGAAGAACTCTACTTTCCTAACGATCAAAAATTATGGAAAGAGCAACAAGAAGCTTTAGTTTTACTGGAAAAGTTTAATCAAACTTCAGTGACTCAGCCAGAGCAACAAATGGAACTTCTAAAAAAATGTTTTCAGAAATTGGGGAAAATTGTTTTATTCAACCCCCTTTTTATGCTAATTTTGGCGGAAAAAATGTTCATTTTGGGACAGAGATTTATGCTAATTTTAATCTAACATTGGTTGACGATACAGATATTTTTGTAGGAAATCATGTCATGTTTGGACCAAATGTTACGATTGACACGGCGACACATCCTGTCTCGCCTGACTTACGTAAACGAGGGGCTCAATATAATAAAAAAGTTTACATTGAAGAAAACGTTTGGCTAGGTGCTGGTGTAATTGTTTTACCTGGTGTTAGAATTGGAAAAAATAGTGTGATTGGCGCAGGGAGTCTTGTAACTAAAGACATTCCAGATAATGTGGTTGCTTTTGGAACTCCTTGTATGGTTAAAAGAAAAATTAATGATTCTGACTTTAAAACTTATGATCATGGAAAAAAGATTGATTTAGATGAGTTCATCTGAAAGGAATGGCTATGATGACAATGATTGATGTACTAGAGCGTAAAGATTGGGAAAATCCAGTAGTTTCAAATTGGAATAGGTTGCCAATGCATACACCTATGGACTTTTTAGAAAAGCAATCACTGAATGGTCTTTGGAATTTTGATCATTTTTCTAGAATTTCAGATGTACCTAAAAATTGGTTAGAACTGACGGAGAGTAAAACGGAAATTATCGTTCCAAGTAATTGGCAAATAGAATTTAAGGATAAAAGCGATGTTCCAATTTATACAAATGTGACTTATCCTATTCCAATTCAGCCTCCTTATGTACCAGAGGCTAACCCAGTTGGAGCTTATAGTCGCTATTTTGATATCACAAAAGAATGGCTTGAGAGCGGTCATGTTCACCTTACATTTGAAGGGGTTGGATCAGCTTTTCATTTTTGGTTGAATGGGGAATACGGAGGTTATTCAGAAGATAGCCGCTTGCCTGCTGAATTCGATATCAGCAACCTGGCCAAAGAAGGTCAAAATTGTTTAAAAGTTCTAGTTTTTCGTTGGTCAAAAGTCACCTATTTTGAAGATCAAGATATGTGGCGAATGTCAGGTATTTTTCGTTCGGTGAACTTACAATGGCTTCCAGATAACTACTTGTTAGACTTTTCTATAAAAACAGATTTGGATGAGGATTTAGATTTTGCAAATGTAAAACTTCAAGCATATGCTAAAAACATGGATGATGCTTGTTTAGAATTTAAGCTTTATGATGACGAACAATTAATTGGAGAGTGTCATGGTTTTGATGCAGAAATTGGAGTAGTCAATCCAAAATTATGGTCAGATGAAATTCCCTATCTTTATCGTTTAGAATTAACTTTAATGGACCGGAGTGGGGCGGTATTTCATAAAGAAACAAAAAAAATTGGTATTCGAAAAATTGCTATTGAAAAAGGACAGCTAAAAATAAACGGGAAAGCACTTCTTGTTCGTGGAGTGAATAAGCACGAATTTACCCCTGAGCATGGTTATGTCGTTTCTGAAGAAGTGATGATTAAAGACATCAAATTGATGAAAGAACATAATTTTAATGCGGTCCGCTGCTCTCATTATCCTAATGATTCACGCTGGTATGAATTGTGTGATGAATATGGATTGTATGTTATGGATGAAGCAAATATCGAAACGCATGGAATGACTCCGATGAATCGTTTGACAAATGATCCGACTTATTTACCATTAATGAGTGAACGTGTTACACGAATGGTTATGCGTGACCGTAATCATCCATCAATTATTATTTGGTCTCTTGGGAATGAGTCAGGTTATGGAAGTAACCATCAAGCTTTATATGATTGGTGTAAATCATTTGATTCTAGCCGCCCTGTTCATTATGAGGGGGGAGATGACGCAAGTAGAGGAGCAACAGATGCCACTGATATCATTTGTCCGATGTATGCTAGAGTAGATAGTCCAAGTATTAATGCGCCTTATTCATTAAAAACCTGGATGGGGGTAGCTGGAGAGAATAGACCACTAATTCTTTGTGAATATGCTCATGATATGGGGAATTCATTAGGAGGATTTGGGAAGTACTGGCAAGCTTTTCGAGAAATTGACCGATTGCAAGGTGGATTCATCTGGGATTGGGTGGATCAAGGTTTATTAAAAGATGGAAATTATGCTTATGGAGGTGACTTTGGGGACAAGCCAAATGATCGTCAGTTTAGCCTTAATGGTCTTGTTTTTCCAAATCGTCAAGCAAAACCAGCTCTTCGTGAAGCAAAATATTGGCAACAATATTATCAGTTTGAATTGGAGAAAACTCCACTAGGTCAAGTTTTTGCCTTTACAGTTACAAATGAGTATCTATTTCGAAGTACTGACAATGAAAAATTATGTTACCAACTGATCAATGGCTTAGAAGTATTATGGGAAAATGAGCTTATATTGAATATGCCTGCTGGAGGGTCTATGAGAATAGACCTGTCTGAGTTGCCTATTGATGGAACAGATAATTTATTTTTGAACATTCAAGTTAAAACAATTGAGAAATGTAATCTTCTTGAGTCTGATTTTGAAGTTGCTCATCAACAATTTGTTCTACAAGAAAAAATTAATTTTACTGACAGAATAGATAGTAATGAAGAAATTACACTTTTTGAGGATGAAGAGCTACTGACCGTACGATCAGCAAAACAGAAATTTATTTTTAATAAAAGCAATGGTAATCTCTCGCGCTGGCTTGATGAGAAAGGCAATGAAAAGTTACTGCATGAGCTCTCAGAACAATTTACAAGGGCTCCATTAGATAATGATATTGGTGTTAGTGAAGTTGAACATATTGATCCTAATGCTTGGTTAGAACGTTGGAAGGGTATTGGCTTTTATGAGTTAAAAACGCTTTTGAAAACTATGATAATACAAGCAACAGAGAATGAAGTAATTATTTCTGTCCAAACAGACTATGAAGCAAAAGGAAAAATTGCATTTTCAACCATTCGAGAATATCATATTTTTAGAAACGGTGAACTTCTTTTAAAAGTTGATTTTAAAAGAAATATAGAGTTTCCAGAACCAGCTCGAATTGGCTTGAGTCTTCAACTAGCTGAAAAAGCAGAAAATGTTACATATTTTGGACTTGGCCCAGATGAAAATTATCCTGACCGAAGAGGGGCAAGTTTATTTGGCCAGTGGAATTTAAGGATTACTGATATGACAACCCCTTATATTTTTCCTAGTGAAAATGGGTTGAGGATGGAAACCAGAGAGTTAAATTATGGTCGTTTAAAAGTTCGGGCAATGGGTCAATCTTTTGCTTTTAATCTAAGTCCGTATAGTCAAAACCAGCTTGCTAAAAAGGGACATTGGCATCTACTTGAAGAAGAAGCAGGAACATGGTTAAATATTGACGGATTCCATATGGGTGTAGGTGGAGATGATTCATGGAGTCCAAGTGTCGCTCAGGAATATTTATTGACAAAGGGAAATTATCATTATGCAGTTAGTTTTAAATTAACGTGATGATCCAAATTTTCAAGAATTTGATATAATATAGAGAAAATGGAGGTTCTTATGACGGTTTTAGTTCTTGGTGGAGCAGGATACGTGGGAAGTCACGCGGTAGATATGCTTCTTAAACGTGGTTACGATGTGGCAGTGGTGGATAATTTAGTGACAGGCCACCGTGAATCTGTTCCAGCAAATGTACGCTTTTACGAGGGTGATGTACGTGATCAAGCTTTCTTAGCAGATGTTTTTGAAAAAGAAAATATTGAAGGAATCATGCACTTTTGTGCTTACTCTTTAGTGGGTGAGTCAATGCAAAAACCTTTAATGTATTTTAATAATAATGTTGGTGGTGCTCAAGTAATTCTAGAAACGATGGAAGAATTCGGAGTAAAACATATTGTTTTCTCAAGTACAGCAGCTACATTTGGAATTCCAGAAAAAAGTCCAATTTCAGAAAAAACACCTCAAAAACCAATTAATCCTTATGGTGAAAGCAAATTAATCATGGAAAAAATGATGAAATGGCAATCGCAAGCAACTGATATGACTTATGTCGCTTTACGTTATTTCAATGTTGCAGGGGCTAAGGATGATGGTTCAATTGGTGAAGCTCATAAAAATGAAACACATTTGATTCCAATTATTTTGCAAACTGCACTTGGTCAAAGAGAGTTCATTACTATTTATGGTGATGACTATCACACGCCTGATGGAACTTGTATTCGTGATTATATTGATATGGAAGATTTGATTGAAGCACACATCAAAGCACTAGAGTATCTTAAAGCGGGCGGTCAGTCTGACCAATTTAATCTCGGTTCAAGTAAGGGTTATTCAAATCTTGAAGTGCTTGAAACCGCACGAAAAGTAACAGGTAAAGAAATTCCAAGCCAAATGGGTGAACGCCGTGCAGGAGACCCAGATGAGCTGGTTGCTGATTCAACAAAAGCTGGTGAAATTTTGGGTTGGAAAGCACAAAATGATTTAGAGCACATTATTACGAACGCTTGGAAATGGCACCAAAGTCATCCAAAAGGTTACTAGTTAATTATCTAAAATTCGAAAAAAAAAGCTCAAATTTTTGAGCTTTTTTTGTATGTAATCGTCATGAAAATGTAATGGTAATTGTGATAATTATTATTAAAAAAATTGATATAATAAAGTGGATGAAAAAAAGACAGTTAAGAAGAAATAAAAATAAATTTAAAAGAGTATCACTAGCTTTTTTTGGTTTAGTGATTATTTTAGCGGGAGCTCTTTTTCTTTTTTGGCCTAAAGGGATAACCTCCGTGACCAAAAATAATGATAAACAAACGTCATCAATATCGACAAAAACTAGTAGTAGCTCCATATCAAATTCAGGAAAACAAGTGATTTATCCAACAATTTATATTACAGGTTCTGGAGGGGACGTATCGTCAATTAATCGGTTAGTTACTCAACTTTTACCAATGGAAAAAGCGGGGGATAAACCATTGGTTCTCATGTCAGATGTTCAGAAAGACTATGAATTAAAAGTTGAAGGAAATATTTCTAAAGATATGCAGTATCCAATGATTGAATTTGGAACGGTTGCCAAAACGGATTCGGGCTCTCTTTTTTCCAAAGGATTACAAAAAGCAATTAGTTATCTGGTGGAGCATTATCAAGTACCATGGATTAATTTAGTTGGTTATTCTTCTGGTGCAACTGGAGCAATCTATTACATGATTGATACGGCAGATAAATCTAATTTTCCTCCGGTCAATAAATATTTTTCTTTAGAAGGGGAATATAATGATGTAACAAATCTTGTTGCAGGAGAAACTTTGACGGATGTGTTGAAAAATGGCCCTTTAATTAAAACTACAATGTATAATTATATTGCTGATAACTATAAAAAGATATCACCAAAAACAAAAATGATGTTGTTAGAAGGAGATTTTGATACGGAAAAACAGACGGATAGTGCTATTCCGTGGGCAGATAGTTTTTCAATTTACCATCTTTTTAAAAAGAATGGAAATGAAATCATTGCAAGTTTGTATCCAACGAAACTTAGGCATTCAAAAGCTCCGACAAATCCAACTGTAGCAAAATATGTTAAAAATTTTTTATATGAAACACCATAAAAAAACTCGGAATTAAGATTCCGAGTTTTTTTGAAGAGTTTCATAGTAATGATGTTTTTTTTGTAAAATAAAATCTAAGTGACCTTCTAAGTCAGTAATTTGTTGGCGTAAAATTCGCTCTTGTTCAACTAAAAGTGAAATACGTTGAATAATTGTTGAATCACCTTGCTCTCTTAAGCGAGAATAATCTTGGATTTTTGCAAGAGACATTCCTGTTGCTTTAGCTCTTTTGATAAAGAAAATCCATTCAAGGTCAGCTTCTGTAAACTCTCGATAATTACTAGAGTTTCGAGCAGGTTTTAATAAATCAAGTTCTTCATAATAACGAAGAGTAGCGATTGGAAGTTCTGTCAGTAAAGCTATTTCTGAAATTTTATAAGTTTTAGTCATTTTTTTCTCTTTTTTGCTTGCCCTCAAGTTAACTTGAAGGTTTATAATGATTTTATCATAGAAAGCTGGTAAATAAAATGAATAAAAAAGAAATTGGTTTAAAAAATTTAGCGAAAATTGACGGAGCAGCTGCTGAAGTTGTTTTTGATTCACTCAAAGACCTTGCACCAGACTTGAATAATCTGATGCTAAAATTTGCTTTTGGAACGATTTATGAGCGAGGAGTTCTCAATTTTAAAGACCGTGAATTGATTACTATCACCAGTTTGTTGACTCAAGGAGGCTGTGAAAATCAATTGCGCGTGCATATTCAAGCTTCGTTAAATGTTGGACTAACGCAAGAAGAAATTATTGAAACTTTTATTCACTATGCTCCTTATGTCGGTTTTCCAAGAGTTTTAAATGCTATCTTTGTTGCTAAGGAAATTTTTACTGACAGAAAGTAAAAAAGTTACTGACGAATTTTTGTCATAGGATAGCTGTTACTGCTTTAGCAGTTTACAGATATGCTAGTAGTTTCATCAGTAACTTTTTATTGCTCTTGTTCAATGGTTCCAGCATTAACATGGAAAATACTCAGATTTTCAGGTAAATTTTTAAGATGATCAAGAGTAGTTGTAGTTATAAAAGTTTGTGTTTTACCCAAACTTGTTTCAATCAAATCAAGTTGACGATGATTGTCTAATTCACTCATGACATCATCTAAAAGTAAAATCGGATACTCACCAGTCTCTTCAAAAATTAAATCAATTTCTGCTAATTTAATTGAGAGAGCAACGGTTCGTTGTTGTCCTTGACTACCAAAATCAGCAACATTAATCTCATTGATAAAAAATTGTAAATCGTCACGATGAGGGCCAACCGATGTTTGATGCCTAAAAATATCATGGTCTTGTCTGCTCAATAATTCTTTTGAAAAGTCAGTTTTCACATTTTGATTATAAATGATTTTTAAATTTTCTTTACCATGAGTAAGTTGCTCATGGATTTTTTTTGCATGAACTTCAAGTTTATCAATAAAATTTTGCCGCTCAAGCATGATTTTATTACCATGTTCAGCTAATTGTCCGTCAAGAACACTTAAAAAATTTTTATCAATTTTGTCTTTATCAAATTTTAAGTAAGCATTCCGTTCTTTTAACGCACGATTATATCGCATGGAATCATAAAGGTAAACCGCATGGATTTGTCCCAGTTCAATATCCATAAATTTTCTGCGGGTAGCTGGAGAACCTTTGACTAATTCCAAATTTTCAGGTGCAAACATCAAGATTTTTAGTTGACCAATGTAGTCGGCTAAGCGATTTTCTTTGAGATGATTGGCTTTAGCAATTCTCCCTTTGGGACTTAATTGAACTTCAAGTGGAACAGTTGCATGAGCTTTTTCAACGACTCCTGAGACCTTCATTTCTTGTTGTGACCAAGAAATGAGCTCTTTGTCGTGACTTGTTCTGTGACTACGAGTGAGTGCTAAAAAATGAATCGCCTCAAGAATATTTGTTTTCCCTTGAGCATTTTGTCCTAAAAAAATATTGAGATTAGGGTGAAAATCAAGTTTTAATTCCTCATAATTACGAAAATTTTTGAGTTCAATTGCTTTGAGTTTCATTATTTTCTACCAGGAAAACGTGGCGGAGCTTTTTTAGCTGGTTTTGTCGTCTTGTTTTCCGCGTTCATTTTTTTCACAATAGCTTTAACACGCGCTTCTTCAACTTTTTCTGCTTCATGTTCTTTAATCGCATCAGCGTCAGCTTGCTCAAAAGTAACTTTTAAATCAAAAGTTGGAAATTCTAATAAATCTCCGTCACGGAGTTTTTTGCCACGACGATTTTCAGCTTCGCCATTATAGAAAATATTTCCTTCGTTTTCAGCAAGGAAAATTTTTGCTTGACCTCCTGTTGAAATTAATCCAAGTTCTTTCAAAACTTGTCCGAGTGTGATATATTCTTCAAATAAAATGTATTTTTTCATAGTCTTATTTTAACATAAATCTGAAATTTAGTTCATTGGAAATTTAGAAATTTATTGAATAAAATAAGGAAGCTTTAAGATAAAAATTATTCGTCATTTTCGTTAGGAAATCTCACAAAATTCCTTCAGTTTTTGGTATAATAAAGGTTGCCTTAATAACTAGAAAAAGCTTGATAAAATAGGAAAGTGATAGTCAATTGACAGAAATTAAAATGGCAGATGGAGTGATGCTTCATCTCATTAAAGAAAGCAAATTTAAAACAGTAAGACTAATGGTTCGTTTTCGTGAAGAAATGTCAGCTGACACCCTTGGGAAACGTGTCCTTATTTCTAATATGCTCGAAAGCACTAATGCGGTTTATCAAACCGGAAAAGATTTTAGTCGCAAATTATCTGAAATGTATGGCGCTTCGTTTACGACAGGAGTGGCTAAAAAAGGGAAACAACATTTACTTTCTCTTAATATGAGTATCGTAAATCCTAAACTTGTTGATTTTGATACTTTGGGAGCAGCAGTCGATTTCTTGAAAATTGCAATTTTTCAACCCGATGCTGCTAATGGTCAATTCAATCCCGAAATTTTCAAAAGAGAGCAAAGAAATTTATTGCATTATTTGGCCTCAATGAATGATGACCGTTCTTATTATGCCAGCCGTCAGTTGGCTAATTTATTCTTTGAAGATGAGAATCAAGCATTACCAAGTGTTGGAACGAGCGAATTGATTGCCAAAGAAAATCCAAAAGCCGTTTTTGAATATTATCAAAAAATGCTGACAGACAATGCCATTGATATCTTTGTCTTAGGTGATGTAGATGAAAAACGAATGATTGAACGATTCTCAGACTTCAATTTTACTGACAGAGCTGTCAGTAAAGAAATTTCTTATCAACAATCACTGACAGAAAGCTCAGTAGTGACAGATGAAAAAGAGGTGGCTCAATCTATTTTGCAATTCGCTTATCAAATGCCAATTGCTTATGGAGACAAAAACTACCTTGCTTTGCAAGTGATGAATGGACTTTTGGGAGGTTTTGCTCATTCAAAACTCTTTACCAATGTTCGGGAAAAAGCAAGTTTAGCCTATTCAATTTCTTCAACTTTTGATTCTTTCACAGGTTTTCTAAAAATTGCAGCTGGAATTGACGTTGAAAATTATGAAGAAGCCAAAAGTTTAATCTTTGAACAATTAGAAGCCATAAAATCAGGAGATTTTACAGAATTAGAAGTTGAGCAAACCAAAACAATGTTACGAAATGCTTATTTTGTGGGGCAGGATTCGCCGTCAAACACAATTGAGTTAGAGTATGTAAAAGCACTTATTCCAGATAAATTTTTACCGATGTCTGAATTTTTAAATGCCCTCGAATCTGTTTCAAAAGCCGATTTGATTAGCGTTGCAAAATCATTAAATCTGCAGGCAGAATACTTTATGAAAGGATTTACTGTGAATCAGGAAAAAATGGAGGTCAGCCTTGAAAAGTAAGTTTTATGAAAAAATAGGTGAGAGATTATTTACAGATATTTTGCCTAATGGCTTGACAGTTTATTATCTTCCAAAAGCAGATTACAATCGAACTTACGGCTTGTTCACTACAAATTTTGGTTCACTTGATACAAGTTTTGTCCCATTGGGAGAAAGTGAATTTCAGACTTTTCCAGAAGGAATCGCCCATTTCTTAGAGCATAAACTTTTTGAAAAAGAAGAGGGTGATGTCATGTATAAGTTTGGAGCTTTGGGAGCTCAAACTAATGCTTTTACAAGTTTTTCAAGGACTTCGTACCTTTTTTCTACTCGTGAAAATTCTTATGAATGTACAGAACTTTTACTTGATTTTGTCCAAAAACCTTATTTTACAAAAGAAAATGTTGAAAAGGAACAAGGAATTATTCAACAAGAAATCCAAATGTATCAAGATGACAGCGATTGGCGTCTTTTTGCAGGGCTTTTGGAAAAAATGTATCCTGATTCTCCTTTAGCAGCTGATATTGCTGGGACACCGGCAACAATTAATGCCATTACGGCAGATGATTTGTATAAAAATTATGAAGTTTTTTATCATCCTAAAAATATGAATTTGTTTCTAACAGGTCCTTTTGATATTGAGATGATGTCAGACTTTGTAAGAAGTAATCAAGCTAAAAAAGACTTTGCTGATCTATCAGAAATTCAAAGAAAAGAAATTAAAGCGAGCGAACCAATTTCGGGAGAGAGTTTGGAACTTGAAGTCGCCATGCCAAAATTTGCTTTGGGTCTGCGCGGTGAAGACCAACTTTCAAGTGACTCAAAGACCCTATTTAAATATAAATTAGCCAATCAACTTTTTCTCGATTTGCTTTTTGGTAGAACCAGTCAGCGCTATGAAGAGCTTTATAATTCAGGCCTAATCGACGATTCCTTTGGTTTCTCCTTTGATTTGGACAAGAGATTTCATTTTGCAGTGTTGACTGCTGACACAGAAAATCCGCAAATTTTAGGTCAAACTTTGCAAGAAGCCATAAAAAGTTATAAAATAGATAGAGATTTTAGTGAGGAACATCTCGACTTACTCAAAAGAGAAATGTTGGGAGATTATTTTAGTTCATTAAATTCGCTTGAATATATTGCTAATCAATTTTCATCAGAAATTTATGGTGACTTAACTTTCTTTGATTTCCCTGAAATTTTGAAAGAATTAAGTCTGTCAGAAATTGAAAAATTTGCTGACCAATTTATTTCTGAGATGAAAAAAGTAGAATTTACAATTTTACCTAAATAAATCCCTCTGTCAGTAAGACAGAAAAGCTAAAAATCTACTGACAGAAATTTAAGCATATTAAAATCTTTCTGTCAGTAAAATAAAAGTCGCTCAAAGTCTCAGTGAAACTTTGTCAGCGCAATTTCTAAGGCGAGATAGTAAAAATCTCCAAAATAAACAAAGAACAGTGATAATTAACAATCGATGTGCAGTACAAAAATGAAGGGAGGATATGTTGACAATCAAAACAATCGGACAAGTCTTAAAAGAAAAGCGGACATCGCTTGGACTTGATCTTTCTGAAGCAGAACAATTAACTCAAGTACAAAAATTATATATCGTAGCACTGGAGACAGATGACTATAAAGCCCTACCGGGTGACTTTTACATTAAAGCTTACCTCAAACAATATGCAGAAAAATTGGGGTTGAATGCAGATAGAATTATTCAAGCCTATGATGAAGGCAAAGGAATCACAGTTGAGGATAAAGAGGACATCCTAGAAAATTATCATTTTGTGAAACCGAGTGAGCGAGTAGAACCTGAGGAAGAAGTGCCAAAAACATGGCGTCATTATGTACCAATTATTTCTTTATCAGCAGCGGCATTATTAATTGTAGTAGGTGTTTTTGCAGCGGTAATTATGAATAAACCAGAAACACCAGATTTAATAACCAATGATTATTCTTATTCAAAGAGTGAAGTTAGTACTTCTAAGTCTTCTACAAGCTCTACAAAACCATCAGAAAGTAGTACACAAGCAAGTAGTAGTACACCTGAACCAACAATTGCTATCTCAGGCTCAAGTTCGGCAATGATTGCCACAATTTCTAATATTTCTGACCCTATAAAAGTTGATTTTTCAGTTGCAGCAGGACGAACAATTTGGGTTGGCATGACGAATTCCAATGTTCCAGCAACTGGTCAAACATTATCTGATGGAGCCAATAGTCTGTCTGCTTTAGTGACAACAGGCTCAGAAAATTCAGTAATTACACTTGGAAGTGTTGAAGGGCTTACCATTACGGTTAATGGAAAAGCTCTTGATTTATCATCACTAACCACAACTGGACCAAATAAAATTACTTTACAAATTAATCGAACGACAAGCAATTCAGCTGCTCAATAAATAAAAGCTGAGGCTTATTTTAAGTTGCAAAAGGAGAACTATGAAAGAGAAAATACCCAATCAATTGACAATGGCAAGGATTTTTATGATTCCAATCTTTGTGATTTTATTTTATTTACCAGAAGGTGCACATTTTAACGGTTTTGTTTCACAAGACCATAGTTCAGTGATGTGGGTTATCGCAGCAATTGTATTTGCCGTAGCCTCATTTACTGACTGGCTTGATGGATATCTCGCCCGTAAATGGCACGTTGTCAGCAATTTTGGTAAATTTGCTGACCCATTGGCCGATAAAATGCTCAATATGGTTGCCTTTGTTGTTCTAGTTGGACTTCATGTTGTTCCAATGTGGGCTGTTGCCATTATTATTTGCCGTGAGCTTGCGGTTACAGGATTGCGCCTCTTATTGGTTGAACAAGGTGGAGTTGTTATGGCGGCTGCAATGCCTGGTAAAATCAAAACTGCCACACAAATGTTGAGTGTTATTTTCCTTTTCATTGGAAATCCCTTGTATATAGGAACAATCCTCTTTTATGTTTGTGTCTTCTTTACCATTTATAGTGGCTATGACTATTTTGCTAAAAATATGCAAGTTTTTAGAAATGCTGATTAATCATTTCCAAATAGAAAATAAAAAAATCCAAGTAGAAATACTTGGATTTTTTGTTTTGATTAGTCAAAGAAAAAAGTACCCTAGAGGATACGAATTGAAAAAATATAAAAATCAGGTGCTATAATGATTTTAGAAAAAACAAAAGAAAGTTTAGCAGTCGATTTGATTGCATAGATACTCTAAAAAGAAAGGGGGAATTAGTGATAAATGTTGTGAAAGAACATTAGCATTTGTTGTTTCAATAAAGGAGGTAAACAACATGAAATCGAAAAAAACTTTAATAGGTCTGATGACCTCAGTCACATTCTTAGTTTTTGCAACACCTTTAATGGTTAATGCAGATACTGATTCATCTACTCAAAGTAATAATCAAGTTCCTCAGATAGTAATTGAAAATGTGGATAACTCTTTAGTTTCAACTGTTGATGTACTAGATAGTTCAGAGTCTGCGGTTTTTGACCCAACTATATTACCAGTAAGTGGTGCTGTTCAAACCATAAAAGATAAAAATGGAGCAGTATCCAATATTTCTCTTACTCCACTATTTAACCCAAGAACACGCGTTTCAAATGGAAGTTATACAATTAATGCTTGGGGAATTGGTTGGAATGTAACTTATTATATCAATATTTCTAGTAACAAAATAACTTCTGCAAATAATCTTGACTATATTATTGCGATGCCTGTAAACTCGGCAACTGTAACAGTTGATAGTTCTAAACAAGCAACAGCCAGCTTCTCATTTAGTACACCAATTTACAATATCCTGTCTTGGACCGGCTGGGTCCGTGCCACAATTAATAGTTCAAATAATATTGTAATTACAACTAATTAATTATGCTTACATTAAGTTTAGTATTTCTTAGCTTAATCTTCTTTGTGGCAGGGATAATTTTTCTAATCGTAAAATTGATATCTAAGATAAAAAAGTCGGGCTGACACTGAAATAGAAAAGGGACCCTTTAAGGGTCTCTTTTCTATCTCAAAGCAAATAATTATTCAAAAAAATAAAAACCTCTTGAAAACGTTATATAATAAATATATAATGGAATCATCATAGCAAAAGAGGAACAGGTAAATGAAACAAAAGTCACAAAATTGTGGTAGTTGTTTCAAAGAATTGAGGCAGTTGGCGGCTTTTAAATATAAAGATTTAGAAGCTATTATGTCTAAGACTGGAATTGTCAAATTTGAAAATGGAACTTCTAATATTTCATTTGAGAAATTAGCTGAACTTTTAAAATTTATGGGTTATACTTTGAGTGACTTTATGTATTTATCTGGAGAAAGTCGAGTTGATGAAGTTTATGGGGAAAAGTTTCATATCATTCGCTACCAGCAAGGCTATCGTGATGATTTTTTTATTCCAGTTGGTGTAAATCCTGTTCGTTTGAAGCTATTTGAAAGTGGAAAAATTTTGCTACCGTATGATTTGATTGATGCAATGCTTGGGCTCATGCATATTCCGGAACAGGATTTTTCTTATATTATCAATGGAAGTAAGGATGATTATTTTGTTCATTATATCAACTGGTTGGATAGGATACAGTTAAGAGAAGAATTTGCGGAAGCAGAAATGATTCAAAATGAAGCACAAAAATATGCGAATAATCAAGAAATAAAAGTTAAGATCCTTGAAGAAAATTTTGAAACTTTGAACTATAACAATGAGTGGCTTGAATTGCATTCGCAAGAAAGATTGACCAGACAATACACTGA
>SKDZ01000305.1_pt1 | contig 28617 bp, 28 predicted proteins | sample 4826551 | NCBI WGS metagenome assembly SKDZ01 (sample SAMN11008822, study PRJNA524170) | human gut metagenome | biome: Human fecal sample; material: Feces; isolation source: fecal sample from pouch patient p12, p15 | host: Homo sapiens | place: Israel: Tel-Aviv | collected 2016-02-02 | reverse complement strand
ACGCCAACAGAAATATGACTGAAGGCGGTCGCGATCTGATGAAAAGCGTGGGCAAAGCAGAAGAGAACAAATCGGACAGCTGGTTTAATTAATCGATGTTAGTAACTTCAATCCTATAATTCTTGAAGATAAAAAACCCTCTGTAGTAACAGAGGGTTTTGTTCATTCATAGTGCAGGGTCAAATCATTCCCACTCAATTATTTACGAAAACCATAACCAATTGACTGATAACAACTTTCCTCAACCTAATTTTCACCGTACCGTTTTATATACCGTCACCGGAAATCAGTACCATGAAAAATGCCATGCTATCTTGTCAGGGTGTCATACTGTTTTTCGCAGACTCTTCCGGCTTCGGCTGCCCGGTCAGCATACTCTGCCAGTTGTCTGTTTCTCTCGAGAGATTTGCTGAGCACGTCGGCAAGCAAAACTCCGGTGTCTGCGGCTGACGTCCCAGCGCCGACAATGGCGTTATACTGCCTGAGCTGCTCACGGATGGCAAAGAGTTGTTGCTGCAACCTGCCAGCGCGAGCGGCAGCATCAAGAGCATCATTGCGCGCCTGGTCGATTCTCTGCTGCGCTTCACGTTCATTGGTCACTTTCTCCTGTTCGTAGTACTGACGAACTTTGTCTTCTTCGGCTTTGCGGTCTTCTTCAGCCTGCGCATACCCGGCATCGTACTGGCGGCTGCCGTGTATATTCCAGGCAACCACTCCGACGATGAACAGAGCAGCAAGCATCAACACGATAAGCAGTTGTTTCCAATATGCTCTTACGAATGTCAGGTTCATACCGTCAGCACCTTACTGGCAGTGATGTATCGCGCGCGCCGGTCATCAATGCCGTTACGGCCACCATTGATAATCAGAGTTACACGTGCAATATCGCCGGTATACTTCATGCACCCTTTGCTGGCGAAGAACCACGCCGCGCTACGAGCCGCATATTCGTCCTGAGCCAACAGTTCAGGTCTCTCCAGCAGGTCAACCTTCAGACCGTTTCCGCAATCACGATAGTTGTTCAAACCGGTAATCTGAATAAGTCCGCGCCCTCGGTAATTCCAGCCATCACCAGGGGCATTGTTCCCCATGCGTTTGCAGTACACCAGATTTGCGATAGCGCGCTGTCGCTCAAGAGGCAATGGTGATTCACCAGCACGGCGACCCAGTGCATTAGCCTGTCCCTGGGTGAGACGCCCAGCCCGAACGAAGTTAGCCAGTCCGGTGACGCTGTAGTTGAAATTTTCCTGCAACCGGGTGAACCCCCCAGACTCATGCCCGACCTGAGCAATAAACATTGCCTGATCTTCGGGTTTGCTGATACCAAACTCTTTCATCGCAGAAGTTATATGCGAGAACCAGCGTGCGGCCAGCGCCTCGCCAATACCAGCAGCTCGCTGGAATTGTTTAATCTCCATGTTTAGACCTCGTTATTTTGAAAATCTGAACGACGTTACCGCGAGTTTTAAGAACCGCAGCAAACATGACAGCGTTGAGAATGACCTCAGATAAATCCACAGCCATTGGCGTGCGTAGCCAGATTGCATAGACAGCACGAACTGGAATACTGGCCGCAGCAACAATCAGAAAATAAGCAAGCCAGCCTCCCCATCTTCGATGTTGAGATCCGTTACGCCGGAATGTGACAACACGAATTGCTATGCCAGTACAAATAACTGCATTGGTGATAAGCAAAAAAAGCTCATGCGTTACCATCGTCTTTTCTCCCCGGAATTAACTCTCGTGGATTATCGGAACGGTGATAAAGCCATATACCAATTCGCACGGCGACAATTGACGACACAAATGCTCCAGCAGAGAAGACGATCCCTTTCTCGAAAGAGTCCTGCGTGATGGTAGGGATCAGGCTGGCTACACCGATAAGGATGGATGCTGTAGGTTTGTAAAAGAGAAGGCCGCAGAGGAAGCTGAGCATAGACAGGAGAACCCGGCGACGGATCGGATATTCGACAGCAGAGGTAACAAAAATTACCGCACCAGCGAGCGCACCTAAAGCCACTTCAGGCGGCACACCAGCGACCACAGACATTAGCGCGCTAAAGCTAAGGCCATGATTCAGCGTCTCCGTAGTCATTGTGTGCGACATAGTGACCACCGTTTAATGTGCATAATACCCACTTAATTGGTGTCATTATTATACACAACAAACCATATATGGATTAATTTCTTTCGAATTACTCCTGCCGACATTACCGCTCAGGTAGCATATTAATTACCTGACATTGCTCCAACTTTCTTAGCCAGTCGCTCCAGTAACTAGATTTTTCCATCCAGTCCCTGACGCAAAAGCAATTAATCCAGTACCTGTACCAAACGATGCATTATTGTTATTGCAAGATTGATTTCCGGTGCGCTGGAGGGTTGCAGCATCTACAGTTAAACCAAATCCATAGGCACGATAGTAGTAGCCACTCGTTACAGTTGATGGGATGAGCGAGTTTCCATAGTTGATTGCACCGTAGATATCCACAATCCCTGCTGCAGTCGTTTCAATTGGATTTCCCGAAGTGGATAAAAGCGTGACGTTGCTTGCTGTGACCTTTCCTCCAGAATAAAACAGGGCAAGTTTTCCACTGTTCGTTCCTATAACATTACTCAGAACCACCGTTGGTGTTGAAGTATCTGCATTGGCAGCGAATTGCCGGAACAGGTGGCCGTTAGAATAAATCACATCAGAAATGTTTATATTTTTTAACGTTCCACCACGCATTTGGCAGAGTGTTGCCGCTGCTTTATGATCTACCGCCCCTTTTATCGTTACGTTGTCAACAACACCTCGCGTAACCAGGCACAATGAACTGTACTGGTCAGCACTTAATGAAGTGTTTTTTGACTTGATATTTACGTTAAATACACGAGACTTATCATTACCATCCCCATCGCCGCACGCGAATCCTAACTTAGAATTCCGTGGGACATCCATATCTAGGTTGTAAACAGTAACGCCAACAGAACCCCTGACATCCACAACAGGCATCGCTCGATTTGTTAAATTAACAGAAACACCTTCAACTACAACCTGGTCAGCAAAGACCTCACCTAACCCTCTATCATATATTTCACACAGCCCATGCCCCGCACCTGGAATGGCTGCAATCTCATCGAATGAAGCGTATTTAACAACCGTTTTAGTCAAATCGTGGTCAGCCCAAATCCTTATCGGTGCATGCTGACATGTTCCGTGAATGCCGCGTACTGTTACGTGTTTAAATTCCACACCTGCATTGCCAGCAAGTTTTACAGCGCAAAGGGTATTGTCATTAAATAGCCCCTCAACATCGATAAACGAGAAGTCTCCACGAGTACCTAAATCATATGAACTGTAATCACCGCCAGTCATTGCAAATAAATCATCGCCAGTATGCCCTCGTAGATTTCGCACATAAGCATGGTAAATTGGAGGTTGGAGGTGAAGCCCATCTGACCCGTTATCAAACTCCAAGTTTTGAGCATCTAAATAATCGATATTCGCAACGAGATACGCGTATTTAAACGCACCACCGACTTTTAAATTACAGCCAAGTTTTAACCTTTTAACACCGGCTATACAGACAGCATGGGTATTAAGCCCTCCAGGGGCAGTACCTGATTTGTTATAATTTATAATGCCGCCGCCACGAATCCCGAGATAATCAGATTTTTGAGTCAAATCTGAAGGGTTTGATATGGTCTTGAACCAATACTCACTGATAAATACAGGTCTGTTTGTGCCAGCAACGTTTCTAATCTCTGTTCCTGCGTGAATCAATATATCCATATTATTTTTTAGCAGTAAAGAACCGTTTATTAGCACAACCCCTTTGCAATCAAAAACAAATTGGGTAATGAAAGGTTTCCCGCCTAGTGACGAAAATACTGAGTTAATCCTTGCAGTATTCTCTTCTGCCGTCGAAGATGGGGATACACCATAATCAGACATAAAATAAGTTTGCCCAATGCGCACATCCAGTGGCATCGGTATGCCAGGGCCGTTGGGGTTAGTATATGTTATTTTGTGTGCTCCATCAAAAGATGCAAGTTGCAGCATGACATCCGAGGCCGATCCTGATTCAGGAAGAACCAGTGTTGGATTACCGAGATCGTTAAACGCAAGGATCTTGTTTGCCCTTTGTGTAACAGATGGTATTTCTGGAATAAAACTTTCAGGAACGCGCAAAGTTCGACTTAAATTTTCTTCAGCAAGACTATCAACATAATTCTTTGTAGCTGCATCTTGAGGCTTGGAAGGATCGCGCAAATTGCGGATGTAATTATTCAGAGCATCATAATAGTTAGCCACAAACGATGGCTTACGAAGCGCCAGTCTGAACCAATTACGAGTTTGCTGAATCAGCATAGTTAGTTTATCAAATGCATCCTCATGCACCTCAGCAAAAAACTTACCCTGGTTACGCAGATCTGTCTCCTGCGTAACCGGGAGCTCTCGAGAGATAGATATCTGATGACCGTTTGCCAATGCCTTCGACAAAATTACATTGCCACCATTATATCCTCCAGCCCCGGTAACAGAGTAATCAGTATCCAGTTTCAACACCGTGATGTTTTCATTGAGGTCAGCAATCTGAACGGTCAAGTCTGACTTTTTGAAAATTCTGAATGTATACGGAAATGATGTCGTTACGCCGTTACCAGTGTATTCGTTGTGATCAACTTCGGTTGAGACCGTCATGTTAAATCTCCAGATAGTCGCAGCACCCGTTGCGCCGCATATCCGGTTATTCTATTACCTAAAAAACCATATATGGATAAAAAGACTGTGAATACGAATAGATATTACCTTTCGGGTAATTTGCAAAACGTGCTGGATAGCAAACAAATTATTTGATACTGTGTAAATATACAGTTATTGCATGGAGAAGATAAGATGCAGCAGTATCACTATCCACTGGAAGACGGATTTACCGAAAGGATTCACACGCCGGGAGGCGTCAGGTCACTGGTGGAGAGATCGCACTTGATGAAATTACTCCGGGATCTCGATAAGGATGGATTTAATGTCGATGGCCCACTTGCCGAACTGACTGCACTGATTAACTACGTCACCAGCTCACAGATGTCTATGCGGGATCTGCAAACACATCTCGACTATTGTGCCGAACAATTACGAAAACAAACCAGATAAGGTTTGCAATTACCAAATGGAGTGCTTATATTTACCTTTGCGGTAAATTTACATCGCACTCCTCTTGTGCCATAGTAATCGGGCACTGGCAAAATCCAGTGCCGGGATTGGCGTCCCGGGTTACTAAGTGGCGCATACCACGCCAGACGTGGTTTTTTTATGCGTTAAGCACAGCTATATCCGAATTATGGTGGGCTGGGCAGGGGTCCGAAAGGACGCCGGTACCACTTAGGCCGGTACGCCAACCTTGTCCAGTTCACCACCAGTAATTGGCGTTGCGGTGGTGATTAAAATCACTAAGTGGAGATAACCACCATGGCTAATGCTCAAACTGCCATCTTCAAATTTGAATCTGTTAACCCTATCCGTTCCATCATTATCGATGGCCAACCATGGTTTGTAGCCCAAGACGTTTGTAGTGCGCTGCGTATCCAAAACGTCACCCAAGCACTTGAAAAACTGGATGATGATGAAAGGTCTATGTTCAACATAGGGCATGAACATCGTGCAATTTTTGACAGCCGAGTAAAAGAGATCAACATCATCTCCGAGTCAGGCCTCTACACACTGATCCTCCGCTGCCGCGACGCAGTGACACCAGGCACTATCCCCTACCGCTTTCGTAAATGGGTTACAGGTGAGGTTCTTCCTCAGATCCGCCGCACCGGAAGTTACATTAAAAACTCGCTCCCGCAGGAAGAACGCATAAAGATAGTTGCCGACCAGGTAGCCAACGCCACAGCATCAGCAGTGATGCAGGCAATGAAGATAGAGAACAAAACCTACAGTGCCCCACTGAAGCCCGGCTACCGCAGCCTGATTCATTCTCCGTCTGGTGTTCTCGGCCTGACGGAGAACTCACTGCTGATGAATCTGCTGAACCAGTTACAGGAAGACGGGCACGACGTATCGGGCGCGGCGGCGGAGCTGACCACCATGTTCTGCTACATCGTCGGTGTGAGCAAATGCCTGCGTGATATCCAGACCCACGCGGAGTACATCAACGACAAGGCAGGGTTCTTCTGACGGGCGGCGGCACAGGGATGTGCCTTTAAATAATTCTGTACAGATTGCAGGTGAATAGCTTACTATTACCTCACGGGTGATCCATAGCGATTAGGCACCGATACAGGAGGAGCCCACATGAGAAAATTTGACGAGTACGAAGGCGTTTAACATTCGGATAGTTTAATGACGGGGCCATTAGGCCCCGTTTTCATGTCTGGAGACAGTTTGTGTTAAGTGAAGAAATGCAATTTGCCATGGCTGTGGCTCAAATCGTAAGTGCAGTCGCGGTTTCGCTTGGCTTGTTCATAGCTATCGCTACTATTATTTATAATGTAAATACAGCGAGAAAAGTACACACTTCAGTATTCCTTGGTGAAAGCAGGTTTGATGTAGATTATAAGAAAGGCCTATCTACTATGCGCCGCATTCACGAATCGAACAAATCATTCCGCTCTTATATGTATCCAAGCAATGGACAGGCTGATCTTACGGATGAAGAAAAGACAGAGAAGAGAGAAATAATTTACTGTCTAGGTTTCTACGAACGCATGGCTGTGAGCGTGAAGCGGAAAACTTATGATGAGACCATGATTAAGGAAGTATTTTACAGCTCCGTTGTAAATAACTATCAGATTGCGCTACCTCTTATACAAGCCATTAGAGAAAAAGAAAACATAAACACATATTTTAAAGAATATGAATGGTTGGCCACACGATGGAAGGATTGTCCATTGAAGGATAAATCCCCGTGGTACAAGTTTTGGTAAGCCCGCGCTGCGGGCTTTTTTGTGGACGAAACAAAAGTCAGTGCTACACTCATTGACGCCACATTGAGGTGGCTTATAGATGGAAATTTCACAATGAAAAAAGCATTTGCTGCACTGTTCGTTTTGTTGTCTCTGGTAGCTTCAACTCAGGCCTTTGCCGGTCGTTGTCAGCACGACAGCGATACTGCCGCTGACGGCTCCCGCTGCGGTGGGCGTTCTGCGGATTCCCGCCCGGGTGGCGGTGGCATTCGTTAAAAACAAGGCCGCGAAAGCGGCCTGTGACATGTCACGTCCCTTTTCTGAATGATAGCCATTCGAAAAATGATGACATTCCACCGCAGACAATAGCAAAGATGATCCCACCAAAGAAGAGAAGGCCAGCCTGCCACCACTCCCACCGCCATACATCCACAGCGCCAACCATACCAACAATCGCTCCAACAAATGGAATATAGCTCACGATGAAAGCAATGGGGGCTGCAATTATCCAGTGCAATCCCCACCATGATTCAAGCCCAGCCATAATTGCTGCCAACTGAAAAAGACCAACGACGATATAAACAATGAATCCTATAGCTTGCATGTAGTCACCTAATTTACCCAGTAAAAATAAGAGGCCCCCCCTCAATAAGGCTTGCAACAAGAACTACTCCCTGCACAACAAAGATGAACCAGCAAATAGCTTGAGTCTGAGGGTTAAGAAAATATTTGTAGCGGTCAATAAATAACAATCCACCAGAAATTATCAAACTCAAAATAATTAAAAACACAACACTTCCTTATTGCGGAGTGACATCCTGTGGTCGCCACCAGTATGTCTGGTTAAACTCTTTCTTCGAACGTTGCTCCATTTTACGCAAATAACCTGGTGAAAAATACTCCTGCATCTGGTTAAAGATCATGTGATCGAGAGCCGCCTTTAAGTACCAGAGATTCGCACCTGGCATCAGACCTTTCCCCAGCTTAACCAGATCACCACCAGTCTGCTCATTCTTCCCTTCCACAGCATTTAACGGTATGCCCTGAGCAATCTTCACTACGTTATCAACCAGACCAGCTACCGGGCCAAGCATCGACGCCAGCGCGCCGCTTCCGTACCTAGTGTGATCTGACAATAAAAAGTCACCGTAAAGGCCAAGGCCACCACCTTTCAGTAGAGCACCAAGCCAGAATTTTGCGGCACCTTCTCCTGTCATCTCTCGAGGATTACGACCAGACGCAAGGTCGTTAAGTTGCTGCGACAAAGCGCCAAGAATGGTCGTACTGGCAATAAACGTCGCAATATATGCCGCACGCCCGCCAGCAGACGGCATACCCATAGCGCGTGACCAGTGACGCATAACAACCGAGATAGGGAACGATTTAAACAGGAAAACACTTCTTGTTAATTCACCTTTCCATGTTCCACGCTGAATACCAGAACCGGTTATCAGTTGCTCACGTGCTCCCGGTGTAATAACAGCCATATCAACTTCTTCAGTTACGGCACCGAGCAGTTTACGCATTGCCTCAAATTTCACGCGTTCAGGCTCACCAAGATGTTTAACTGCTGAATCAGGGATACGCATAATGCTTTCCGGTGTCAGCATCGTATTATTACCGTTCCCCCAGTCCTCCTGTTGCGCCAGCTTCCATACACTCCAGTCTGTGTCAGTAATCCCTTTGCTTTTCAGGATACGAAAATCAGAGTCATCGAGGCTACGAAGGTCTGGTGTCCGTGACACTACTTCTCCCAGGCTTCCCATCATGGTTACGCCATAGGCGCGCTTGTGCGCATCTGACCATGCTGTAAGCCCACTGGCACGCATTACCGCCGTTGCCGCCCAACGAGACACAGACGGCCCCATATTATCCATCGCCCAGCGGTTAACACTGCCAAGTAGAGATTCCATCGCCAGACCAGCGCGGCGCGCCCGCGCAAGCTCAGTACGGTTCGTTGGGTCCATAGCTTCAAGCTGGTTGCGGAATAACTGGTTCATTGGAAGGTTGGTAACCTTCGCAGACAGATACATGGTTCCAAGATCAGAGAACGATGACAGCAACGCGGATCCGAGTCTGCTGGCAACCAGCCAGTTGCGGATATTGTCAGACCATCGCGCGATGTGCGGATTCGCTACAGGCTGTGTCTTTCCGGAAATAAAGTTGTACAGATTCTCTGTGTTGTTCGCCAGCCGCTCGACTTTACCGGTTTTACTCGGGTTAGCTGTTGCCGTTTCTGCCTTCACCTGATCAAGAAGAGAGCGGAAAACATGATCGGGGTTTGGGCCATATGTTTCCACCAGTGCAATATCTTTACTGATACCTTCCAGGTGACCGACCATGATTTCCCATAGAGAGCGATCGCCATAAAGTTGCTGATATTGCAGATAGGAATCTGCATCTTTGAAATGTATCTGTCGTGATGCATTACCACGGTTAGCACGTGCTCCGGAAATTCGCATTCCGGTGTCAGTAAGCTTATTCAGCCCACCAGTAGCGATCGTGTTATAAGCCTCTCCAAGAAATGCAGACAACTCGGCATCGTTCATCAGTTGTCCATCGGCTCGGGTATAATATTTGCGATCCAGCTTACCTATAACATCGCTAACCCATTTATCTTTTGATACCGCCCCAACCTTTTCCATAGAATGATGTTGAGGGATCCCCCAGTTTTCGAGATAGCCAATGTCCCCACCAGCATCATTAAACCGGCGGCGAAGTAGATCTGTCACTTCTCTCCACGCCTTAGCACCTTTTCTTGCTTTAGCATTGCCAGTATTTTGCCCTCGCATTTCATATACCAGGTCACGCACGCCCGCTTCATCTTCAAACAGGCCAAAAAAGCGAGGATCAACTGCTTCAAATGCCTCCTGCAATTGACTCAATGCATAATCACGAGTGGCTTTTGTTCTGGATTCAACAGAGAGGAAATTCGATTTACCGTCTGCATTAAAAGCAATAGTACGGTTAAGAGCGCCAAGTTTCCCATCAGCCCCTTGATAGTTATTGATAAATTTATCCAATCTCTGACGTGCGGCTATAGTGAGGGCCACACGACGTTTCTTTAATGCCGCTTCTCGCTGTAATTCTTCAGATGCCAATTGTGCTGCACGATACAACCGTTCTGATTCGGAAAGTTGTCGCCACGACATCGGGTCATCACGAGCAATGGAGCGCATATTTCGATAAATGCGGTCTTCAATGTTCTGTATTTCTCGCGCCGTTAACGTGCGCTGCGCCGCCTGCTGGACCGCTTGTATACATTCCTGTCTCATTTAATTTAACCTCTCAAGAAACACGCCACAGCGACATCAAACAGGCTGGAATCCTGTATTGCCTGCTCACTTTCCCTGTTCGCTTCATCCAGTACTTCACGCGCGCTGCGCGATTGTGGATTACCATCATCATCCAGCACGGTGATTATCATGTCAGGTGATTCAAGCAGCGAGTCTTCAGCTATGCGCAGATCAACATCTCCTGCCTGATCCGCCATCATTTTTTGTTCTGCCTGTTGCAATATTTTATCAGGCTCAAAAGGAGCTACTTCGTCTGGCGTCCTGACCTCTGCTGTTTTATAGAATGAAACAGCCTGAGCATTAAGTTCACTTTCAGCCTGCTGTCTCCGTGTCAGTTCTGCTCGAGCTTCAAAAAACTGACCGCCAGGCTCATGCGGTGCCAACGCGTTACGGGAAAATTCCAGGCGTTCTTGTGCCTGCCGGATTCGTTGGTCAATATCGCGAAGTCTGACCTGTTTATCTGATCGAGCACGAGACAAAGATTTACCGCTACCGGTTGGCTCTTCTGCAAGAATTTGTGCGCGCTGTTCAGTGAGATTTTCAATAATTCGTTGGCTATTAGCGATTTCAGACTGGTAAACCTGTCTATCGCCACGCGGCAAAAGCTGCGCGGCCTGTTCTTCAAGCAACCGATTTTCTATAGCGCGCGCCGTTACTCCATCATCTACAGATGACAGAGCCTCATTAACTGCCTGAGACAGCAGACTCTTGCGCCCAGGAATTTCACTGAAAGATGCAGACTCAACAATGCTGGCAACGTCTACAGGTCTCCCCTGGCTAACATCAGACATAGCTTTTCGCAGAGCCTGAATGTGAGAATTGCGCGAAAGCACGTTGATCGGCACGCCGGGTGCAATATCAATTTCAGCATGATGAGCGGCATTCGCCGCCAGTGCAGCATCAACATCAACTGGTGAAAAATTTGGTGCGCTTGTAGACTCGCCGCGAGAGTTAATAAATCTGCCGACACCACCAAACGCCACTCCAAGAACAGCATCAATAGCAATTGCCTGTCGATCCAACACATCATACTGGTTAGCCATTTCGCTATAGCCACCATCACGAAGCGTTTTTGCAGTAAGCCCACGCTGTGCCATACCGAACGCAATATTTGTACCTGCGGCATAGGCAATATCTGGCGTTGCACGTACTGCTGTTGCTGCGGCGCGTCGCACTGAACTTTCACCCGTCCGCGCAAGCTGGGCCGCCACACCTTCCGCCAGCGCACCACCAGCACGTAACCCGAGGCTCATAGGGATCAGTGTTCCGGCACCAGCAGTAATACCCTGCACTAATCCTGCTTCCTGCGCCGTCCTAAAATCAACACCCTGTGCTGTCAGCCGTTCAAACTCAGAAAAACCCTGTAGCGAAGTTACCGCCGCTGCACCTCCGACCGGACCACCGAGCGTTGTACCGACAACAGCCTGCCCGCCCATATCGAACAACCCATAAAGAACCTGCCCGGCGGTTCCGGTTGTCGCCGCATCAGGCGTCAGCCGCTTAACCTGCTGCTCTGCTAGTTTTCTCTGCTCGGCAATGTATGAAACTGAAGTGTCATTGAGCGAGGTGTTTTCGTTAACAAACTGAGCAATCGGGGATACGATTTTATCCATCCCTGCCCATAGCAACTGATCTGGCTTTGCCACCAGCCCGGAGTACAAACCAGACAATGCCGATCCTACAGCATTGTCGAAAAAACCAACATCGCTGTTAAAGCCAGCTGGATTTGATGCTGCTTCGTCAAGCTGCTGATTCTGGTTTACTGGATTAAGGCCAAAGTAACTCATTGCGGAATATCTCCGGAGAATCTCTGACGCTTCTGTGTCAGATTAAGAACAACGGGAGAACCATCATCTTTCAGCAGATAACCAGTACCAAGTTTCACCAGGTACTGACTATCGCCGTAACTTTGCAAACCATACTGACCAGGCGGTGTTTTTATCCCGGAGCCGACAACTTGTTCATTCCAAGCCTGATTAACCTGCTTATCGAATTGCTCTGCAGACATTCCCCACGGCAAAAGGACATTCCCCATTCCGTTATAGTCATGCACGCCACCTGTAGCTACGTTAACAGCCTGTTTCCAGACATCATTGTCAATTTCGCCTGATACCACGCCTTTTTTCGCCATCACACCAGCGTAATAGTCCTTTGCGATCTCGTATGCCATTGATGCCCCCTGAGCATCACCAGCAAATGCATCCTTCACCATGTCAGAAAACTCAAGGCGAAGATCAGCATCTTTAGGCATCGGAATACCTTTCGCATCATCAGTACCTTTACGAGCAGCCGCGCCAGCAAGAATTGTCTGCGCAGCGGTTTCAGGAGACACGGAAACATCCGGATTAAACCAGTTTTTTTCTGCCAAAATACCACCAGGCTTATCCATCAGTATCCCGGCAACGGCAGCAGATGGAGCGTTGGCACTGATCTGCTGTAGTGCTGACATATACACTTGCCCACCGCCAGTGCTTTGCCTGATGGTATCGAGATATGCTGCCTGTTGGGAAACGGGCGCATCACGAAAGAAAACACCGATCTGATTGGCCTCGTCTTTGGAAAAGAACGTCAGTGGAGTGCCATATGACTTGGCAAGGTCACTGACCTGAGCGGCACGCAAGGCAACGCTCTGTCCAAAGTTATCCTTATTGCTCATGTCGATAGGCTTTGCCTGTCCGGCGGCAAGAGAGAACTGCACAGGATCCGATTGCCGCTGCTTTATCACCTGATTTGCAGCCGAAACAACGTTGTCATAAAGAGCTGCGCGTGCCGCATACCCCTCCCCTGTCTCACCAGTATCCGGGCGTAATTGCTCAACATATGCTGTAATGCTGCTTGTCGGCATATTGCGGAAAGAGCCTATATACTGTCCGGCGATCTGCGTATTTCTGAACTCGGTATATCGCAGGTTTCCTTCTCTGACGCCATAAGCTGCAATAAAATCAGCCTCACCAGGTGGGTTAGGAAATTCAACGCCACGCATATACGCAGCCGTCGCATCGCGAACCTGGCTGTCAATCATCGTTTTATATTCAGCCTGCTGCTGCCGACGAAGTTGATCCGCCTGTCGCATAAAACTTGCCTGCGCCTCAGGAGATGCCGCATCGAATGCTGCATTACCGGTATAGCGTTTAGTGTTGGTTGGAATTGTTAATAAACCAAGTGCTGCACTGACACCAGCAGTTAACTGCTGATCACTGTATGGCTGGCTACCGTTCTCATGATGGATAATGGCTGCACAAAGCGCCTTCAGGGTATCAGGATTAGATGCATCGAGAGGCTCATCAGCAGAAACGCCAAGTTGTTCGCACACTGCTTTGATATACGACATAGTGTCATTTTTATCAGTAGGCGGTGCCCAGCGATTAATTATCTCGCTGACGGTATCAATACCCTGCCTCTGATACGACATCAGGTTCCGCCCTAATGCACGAATCCCGTGTTCAGGTGTTTCGAATTTAGCAAATCGACCATCATCACCGGTCTGGCCTACCCACGGATTAGTTTTGCTGTATTCGAGATTTCCTGGGTTATTGTTGCGTATGCCACGGGCACGCTCGGAAGAGTCACTATCTGCTACAGCACGGCGAGCTCCAGCAGCAGTATCACTTAACTCGCCATTACTTTGGATGAATGCGGTCGCATTGTTTGCCGACCACTGGGACAATGCAGCATCAGCAACCTTCTCTTTAAACTCGATTTTCTTGGCCTGGATTTGCTCGTCACTCCAGCCATGTGCAATGCCGTAATCCTCAATTTGCTGGAAAGTTTGCTTATTAGCCAATACGTATGCGGCGTTGTCGCCATACAATGCTGCGGCATTTTTACCATTGTTCAGCAGCGTAGCCTGAAACTGGCCTTCTTCGTAGGCATTTATTTGCCCTATCTCGTGCCGCCCTGCCTGCGTAGTGAACTGAATGCGCTGCTGCTGCGCCTGCTGCATGAAAGCATTACGAGCCTGTTCATCCGGCAGCGACATAGCCAGTTGTTCGACCTGAGCATCAAACTGCTGCGTATACTCATGGCCTTTTCCAATAGCATTTTTCCCTTTCAGGTTAAGCAATCCTGTTTCAGGATTATTCAGCAGATCACTGCTTATCTGACTGAGGTTAAGAGATGCCTCCTGAGCCAGAGCGATATTGGCACGCTGTTTTGCCTGACCAAAAACATCAATTGCCTCTGTCCCTGCCCGAACAAAAGCATCACCAATACCTGGCTGAGAAAACGTCTGCAAGCCTGCTGACTGAACTCCACGGCTCTGAACCTGACGGCCGGATACTGTTGGTACGACTGGCATTATAATCCTCCGGGTAATCTGGTTCCTGCTGCTGCCCCGATTGGCGCAGGAGTGCTTTGAGTAAACGGACTCCACGTCCCACCAAACATCTGGTACGCACCGTATGCCTTCAGAGGCGCAGTGAGCAATGTTGTTGCTGCTCCCACATTCCCCTGTTTACGGGCTGAACTGGCTTCTGCTTTATAGTTGGCAGCCTGAACCTGATAACCGTAAGCCTCGCGTTGCGCGTTATTCACCGTCGTCAGCGAATCAAGAGCGCCAAACTGGGCAGTGTCGCCAAATATATCCAGCGCGTTACCTGTAGATAAATCAGCGCCGGTAGCCCCCATTGTCGCCGCCTGTGTACCAAGCCGCTGTCGGGTCTCTCTGCGTCGTTGCTCAGCTTCAGCGTTACCTCTGTTTATTGCATCATTTGCCTGAGCAGTGGCTATATCTGCGTTCGCTTCTGCAACCTTCGAGGCATACTTTCCCTGTTGGTACTGGGTGTATGCCTGAATGCCACTCATGGCGAGCATTGCGCCACCAGCAATAACCGGATCGCACATTATTTTCTCTCCATGTGAAATCTGTGGAAATTAAGACCAAGAGCACCATAAGGCGCGGCCTCTTCAAGCCTGAATCCAAGCCAGTGCAGCCATGCTTTGGCAACATGGTTTCGCTCGTCGACGTAGTTTTCCAGGCGCGGATAAACTGCCAGCATCTGCTGCAATACAGGTCGGCAGTGGCGAAGAAATGTCTTCTGATATTTTTCAATACGGCTGGCCCCGACCAGCCAGGGCGTACCATTGCCACCGATCATTGACGCCGGAGATACGCCAAACATGGTTACCAGTTCTCCGTTCGCGAACCCTGACCAGGCCATAGTCGCAGTGCGAAGACCAACACGCAGCGCATCTTCGGTAGTCATCAGCGATACCGCATACAGTTCGTCAATATCAGCCTGACGAACATCCGGCAAAATCATCTGAAGATGCTCTTCGGTAGCGGGAATAATTTGAACGTCGATCATCAGAATCCCCCAACAGTAAGGCGAGGAATAACGGCAAGAACAGACAGCGGCAATGGGTCAAGCTGACGGATTTTTACACGCCCGTTTTTGCCCCAGTTACTGTCCAGTTTCACTTCTACTTTTCCGGTAGCGTCATCAACAGGATCATCATAGAACTCGAATTCACGCTGTGGATATTCGTACCATTTACCGCCGGGCGTAGTCGCCAAGATGCCGCGACTGGCATTCACAACCAGAGTAACGGACGGGATCACCTGTTTTTTGTCCAGCAGCGTTTCCTGTCCGTTAATGTTGATATCCAGTGTTTCGAATTCAGCAGTTATTGGCAGGCCGATGTGCACTACAGCCCCCGGAGATTCCAGCGTGACGGCACCTCCGGAAACCACTTTCTGTGGTTCCACGTTCGCATCAGAGAGAATGTTTACGGTCTGGCCTTCAAGATGAGACAGGCCTCCAAATGTCCGACGCGCCATCTGCCAGTTCGTGGTGGCCACATTCCTGAGGGATGGCGGGACGTTCCTGTTAGCACGAACCACTACAGCGGTATTGCTGGTTACAGAAATGATGTCGCAACGTAATTCTTTTGACACTTCATCGCCAGTACCAGGATCAGTTCCGATATAAGGGAACTGTAGTTGCGCACCGACATCGCCACTGGTGAAGTACGCACCACCAGAAACACTGATTGTATATTCCGCACGGTAATCCCATTCACCAGAACCACCAGTGATGGTCATCGTTCTGTCAGACGTATTTCTTCCATCATAGCTAAGGCCAGAATCAACAAAGAAAGCATCTTCATCGCTGGTAAATAAACGGCTGGACAGCCGCTCGATGTATCTCACTGTTTGCCCGTTAACGGTTCGGTTAACAACGAAATACACCGCATCTTCATTTCCTTCGCTGATACTGCATGTGCTTTCATATTTTCCGGTACTGGACTGTGGTGCCCATGCAAAAACCTGTTGATCACGCAAATAGGTCATCACCAGTAATTTACCGTCATCACGAATGCAGAAGGCGCTGGAGTAAGGGACAATAGAGAAGCACCAGTCAACAATGCTGTGCTTCTGAAAAAGATGATTGGCAAGGATGGTCAGGTCGTTCCCCTGATAGCCGTCAACATCGAATGAGTAGGCCAGATCACGGACAACACTGCCTTTATCCTGAACGAACAGAGCAATATTCGCCACAGCAATTGGTGGGACGTTGCTTGAGCCATTTGATCCCTGAGAGCTGAATGCAAATGATGATGGGGTTAACACTTTGTTCTGGTCGCCGGTGATGACGTACTCACCTCCTGAAGTCAGTGCCACCAGCGAACCGACATCAATCAGGTGGCGGATCTCATTAACCTGACGCCCGGCATAGGTGTAGATAATTCTGTCGTCATCCTGCGTAGGATTGCTTTTGCCAAAATCCTTATAATCCCCGGTACGGCTGGCCCAGATAGTCTGAGGGAACGCAGTCGATGCGGCGAAGTAAAGACGTTGTTGATAATAAACAACAGCGCCAGGATAACCCTTAACACTGTTCCAGGCATATTTAGCCCATTTATAGCTGGCATTATCCTCGCCAACTACCTGCGAAGGGATATAGGAAATCACATCAGCAGTTGCAGTAGTGCCATTTACAGCAGTTATACGGGCAATGCCAAAACCACTGTGCAGATACTCCCACTCAATGCCAGTATCATCATCACCGGATCCGCCCCAGCCATCCCATGATGTGCCTTCTGTATGCGAAGGGCGCAAAGTGCCTGTTTTTCCTGCTGTAACGGCGCGATAGTAGTTACTGTCTGCACGGCGAATATCGCCAATCGACGTACTCTTACTGGTTTCCCATACCGGCACAGAATCGACTGCAGGCTGTTCCAGATAGAACAATTTGCCTACCTGCTCCGAGCCAAAAATAGAGGCGCTTGCCGTTAACGTAATTGTCCCGGTGCTGGCGCTGGCATAAACCGTCACTGACTCGTCAATATTGATATCTTCAAATGGTCCGTTCTTCGTTACCACATCAACCAGTTGCCAGTTGTCATGCGCATAGCGACGCAACTCTTTCGGCGGGTATGCCGGATGAACCAGCGTAAGCACGTCTGCGCTTTGCGTGAATTTAATTCGGAACAGATCGGCTTCAGTATATGGCGTGGCAATTTCATAAATAACATTGCTGCCGTTCAGCACCAACGCACCATCTTTGATAACGCGCATGTACTGGTGTCCGAACTCCAGAGCATAGGTCTGAACCGTCGAGAACTGGAACGGGATCAGGCGGCATTTCCGATTTGGATATTTGGCGGCACCGACAAAACGCGTACCAGGTCGATTCTCAACGCCGCCATACTGCCGCACGATAAAGTTATCGCACTTGCGCAATGCCACCTGGTACTTCGCCATGTCGATACGACCGTACAACGACGGTCCAATCTCACCACCGGCAAAGCTGGGCTGGATCCAACTGATAGCCATCAGGACAACCTCGCAATGGTAAACTCATCAACCGGTGGCTGTGGTTCCTGTGATTCATTCTGGCTATGCGAGCCAGCACTAAGAATCACGCGATTGTACATATTTAGGGCAAACGTACCGAGGTCTGCATTCCCAGTCAGCGCCATGTTAATGGCTGCCGCAAGACGCCAGGCCAGCGCCTCCATAAAAATGGCATCAAACATGTTTACATCTGAAACGCGAGAGACATACTTGAGCCATGCCTGCGGCTGGTCTGTGTAGATCAACTTTCCTGTTCCGTCGGTGTCTGCACCAACTTCGTACTGAACGCGCATTGCTGCTGTTGGATTGCGTACACCAGGAAGCATAATTTCAGTAATGCGCAGACAATCGGACGGGTACTGGTACGCATATTCCCAGTCAGGCGGTGGATTGCTCGTATCTGCAAGCGCCACGCGTTTGGTAGCAAAGTTCCAGTCAAAATCAGAAAGCACAGCATCACGGCAGGCCTCAAAGTGCAGCGAACATTCCCCCGCTTCCTTGCTGGCTTCCGTCAGGCTGTTAATGCTGCGGCTATTGCCAATATTGGACAGCGCACGATTACAGATCTCTACTACAGAGGCCATCACTCACCTCCGTTACCGTACAGAGTTTCAGCCGCTGATTTTTCTACATCCCCGGAAACAGGAGCGATCGCCATATCAGTGATCTGCAGATCGGCGCTGCGATTAACACCATCGTCAGTTTCTCTGGCAGACAGGCCTCGAATAACAGCCTTTGCAGTTATCATCACTTCTGTTCCGACGCCCTGAGGTTGCGCCTTCAGCTTATTCAATGTGTCGTTATTAAGAGTGATGCACAGCCCCCACGGGTATTCATCGCGAGTTCTGGTTTCTCCGCTCTCATCCTGGTAGCTGTCAGTGCCGGTTTTGAGGTTTACGAGTTCCATATACACTCCTGCAATAAAGGGGCCTAAGCCCCTTGTCTGATTCGCGAGGCTTACACGCCCAGTTCTTTACGCTTATCTGCGATCTTCTCGCGGAGCGTTTCGGCTTTGGCGTTATGGTGTGGCTTCTCGTTAAAGAGCAATTCGTACTCTTCACGGAGCTTATCCAGTTCACCATCATCTGACACATCGTTGATGATTTTGGTGCTGGTTGCTGCCATAGTCACCTTTCCTGCTACCTTTGCTTTTGCCTGTCTGGCTGCATCGTTAACAGGTTCCAGTGCGCTACCAGGCTCACCTTCGTATTCGATTTCTGCCCCCTCCGGCCACAGAGTGTTATGTATATGAGAGAGGCGCAGAACGCGGTATCTTGGTTTCTCACCTGACATCGATATCACCTTAACCAGTTACTTTTGAGCGGATCGGATACGGCGTATTGGCATCAACATCAAGACTGATACCAGCAGTGAATTCGCCAGCCGTTAGTGGGCCAGTTGCGACGGAGTAGTTAACACGCAGATATCGCTGAACACCGGCAGGCACCTTTGCAGAAACAACTCGTTTACCTGCTGTCAGGGCGGTCTTTGCCAGTGCGCCACTATCATAAATAGTGGTCCATGAGCTGTTATTCTCACTCGTCTGCAACTGGATGTTTACAGTTGCATCACCGCTTGCCGCGGCGGCTGTGTTAACCAGCGCCCAAAACTCAAGCGGGTAACCAACGCCAATATCACGACGTTTTCCGTCAATTGGACCGAGATCGATTACGTCAGTAGAAGCCGCGGTATTCGTAACCGCCTGAGCTTCGGAGAACATCAACAGTTTGTCGGTGATCATCTTCTTTCTCCATTAGTGGGTCTGTTACGACCCACAGGTTAATAACAGGCGTTACACCACGCGGGCTTCTGTTTCCAGAAGCGCATCAGTTTCACGGATTGGTACACCACGGAATGAAGTCCACCACTCGCCTTCTGTCTCTTTTACGCTGATCGCCAGAGATGTTTTCTCCAGAGATTGCAGATCAAGAGCCTGGCCTACAGTGCGGTTCATGTAGAACACCGGGCGACCCATGCCACGATTTGGAATGCGATGCAGTGCTTTAACCATCAACTTCGCAATATTTGCGGCAGAGGAAGGTTCTGAAAGATTGCTGACATCGATGTTTGCAATGCGAACAACATAACGCCAGTCACGCAGAGCAAGTCCGTTGTCCCATTTGTAATGGGTACGGTAGCCTTCGTACTTGCCGCCATTCGCATCTTCCAGTGTCACCTGGCCTTTATCTTCCATCTGGATGCCAGCCTTCTGCCCTTTCGGGAAGATGCCATGCACGGTGTTTTCGCCCCACACCACTAACCAGATTGAGGTGTTATCTGTACCCGTGCCACCAGCATCAATGATGTTCTGAGCATTACCCGCAGACAGGCTGGAATAGCGGGAGGACAGTCCCATAAACTGCTGAGGGTTAACGCTGGAATCACCATAAAACAACGTCTGCGCCATCTGCTGATTCATCGCTTCAATAAATGCGCGGTCTTCAGACAGGCGGAATTCGGCGGTATTACCGTTCAGATCAGCCAGTGACTTATCGACTTCAGCATAGGTTTCCAGCATTCCAACGGAATCGGTGACCTGCACTGTGGTTGATTTGCTCGGCTGTACGCCATAGTTCAGCAAACGCCAGGTGGCAGAAGGTAAACCAGAACGAATGGTGGTTCGGTGTCCGGTAGGAAGGTTCCCTTCGACAAAAGGCATATCCTGAAGGATCGGGTTAGTTTGACCGAGAAGCTCGATAATCTTATCGACTTTCCCGTTTGGATCGACGCGCTTACCCCAGTCAGCCAGCGTTAGCGCAGTTAAGCCTTTAACAGCCATTGTCATTTCCTCTCTTATTTGCCATAGAGCACTTCGGCCGCACTACGCTGGCCTTCATTACCACCGGTGACCATGCCATCTTCAGACATCGCCTTTCCGATTTTCACGAACGTTTTGACCAGATCAGGGTGATTACCCAGCCCGGTGGTGTTCAGATATTCTTTGAGCTCAGGTGTCCCGAACTGGTCAAGCGCACGCTGTGCGGCGCTAAGGTTAGAAATCAACTTGTCGCCACCGATTTCTTTGTCAGCTTTTACATCCGCAGCCCACTGCTCGGTTGTTTTCTGCCAGGCTTCTGCCTGGCGCTGCTGAACACCTGCCAGAATCTTCGGATAAGCATCAACCAGCTTTTGCGCTTGCTCGTTGGTCAGGTTAAGTTCTCGCGCCACAGGCTCGAATTCCTTCAACGCTTCTGTATCCAGCTCTACGCCTTCGGCAGCCTGAAACTCGTACTTCTCAGGCGCACCCTCTGGTTTATTGCCGTCCTTTTTTTCATCCTGCTTATCGTTTTCAGGCTTTTTGTCATCAGCAGGTTTATCGCCATCAGCAACAGGTTGTGGCTTATCACCTTCCTGTTGTGATGGATCACCAACTGGAGCATGGTTATCACCTGCAGGCGCTGATGGTTCTGACGCAGCCGGAGCTGCTCCACCATCGACTGGTTGCTCATTGCAAAGACGGCGATACAGCAAACGCTCAAATAAATTCATGATCACTCCTGTTCACTGGCCTCTTTGGCCATCTTCAAATACTGTTCAGGGCAATGCGCCATAACGCGCTGAAACAGTTCCAGCGCCAGATTGCGTTGCCCCTCATTAAATGCCATTGCCATAGCGTCCATCGGTGAGATAGCGGAAAACACACGGCCTTTCTCCAGCACCGACCAGACAACGCGACGCCCCTGTTTACTGCTCATGACAAAGCGAATGTCATCAATTTCACGCTGCGCCATGTCACGTTGCTTACGGGCGTTTTCTTCTTTCAGTTGATCGTCTTCGTAATCTGTCATTGTGATTGCCCACCCTGACCACTAACTGCATTCGCCATAGCTGACAAAACACTCGGATCAGAAGTTTTAGCTTCGCTTAGCGTTTTGGCACCCTGTGCCGCCGCCATCCCCATCGCCATCATTTGTTGCTGCTGTTGCTGCTGTGCCCGTTGCTGGCGAGCCTGCTCAACCTGTTCCTGCGGAACAATGACGGTTGGAGACACTCCAGACATATCAGCGAATGCATCGATCGCCTGATCAACGTTGAGTTTGTCGAGAGCTTCTGGTTTCGCTTGCGCAAGTTGACCAATGAAGTTAACCGTGGACGCCAGACTGGACAGGCCGATAGACTTCTGCGCCTGAGCCATGACGGAAATGTATTCGACCTTCAGGGGCATACCTTCCATCACGTCTGGCGGTGGCGGCAGCATGTTTTTACGCACCATCATCGAGAAAGAGCGATCAATGAGAGGATTAAGACATTCGTCGTTCAGGCGCTCCAGAACCGGCCCCAACATCAGAAGTTTTTCTTCTTTCATTTCGATCACCGCTTCCACAGGCATCGAGCGGGTATTGATGTTCTGCAACATCATGAACAGATCGACAAAGTAGGCGCTGTTAATGATTTGACGAGTGTCCTGAATGTCTGCCACCAAATCTGCTGTACTGGGGTTAACCAGATAAGCAGGCCTGAAGCCATCCTGACCAGTAATCTGATCGATATACGTGATGTCGCCAGGAAGAAGGGAGGCGCGCTGATTCTTGAGGGAAGTCGGAGCAACCATCGGCGGATTGGTGGCTTTATCAATCAACTGCGACTTGCGCTTCTGGAGAAGCTGCAATGCCTTAACAGGTCCAAGCGCCAGCATACCCGGGCATGATGATCCATAAACATCTTCGCCGTTAACTTCCCAGCGCGGAGCCATAATTGGAAACTCATCGAATCCGGACTCACGCAACAACTTATCGTTATCGCCACCAACCTCGTAATAAACCGATTTGAATGGCTTGTTCTTGCTATCCAGCTTCGATGTATCGCGGTCAATGTTCGGGTAAACCGAATGCATCACTTCAATCCACTTCTCGTAGGTGCCGCTTTCCCACATGCTTTTTACGGATTCGCTGACGTTATTTAGTCCGAACTCCTGAACAAGCTGACGAACAGTCATAGAGAACTTGCGAAAACAGGTGTCCACACTGCCACGAGGTGAGTTAGCCAGGTAGTAACTTCCTATCGGGAATGGCATTGTACGAATGATGTCCTCGTCATCCTCCAGCACCGCCATTGCGCCAGTGCTGTATGTGCCGAGGCTTCCATATAACTGCGGCAGCGACTGATAGAGATTCGACTTATTGAACATATCGTTCATGCGGTTCTGCACCGCCTCAAGCCACAACTTAACAGGGCCATAATCCATCATTTCAGGATCTGGCGTAGCCAGGCGAAACCACGGACGCGCGGGGCTTGTGATGCCTGACATCATGCCGCTGGCGAGAGTGCGCGCCGCCATAGTCCCGGTCGAATCAATAATGCGTGTATTGCGTCGATCGTTACGGTTGACCTCAGAAGTCAGAAAGCGGGAACCACGTGGGTTGATGTAATCACTCAACTCGCGCCAGTGCGGCTCGAACGACTGACGCTCGCTTTCAAGTTGTGCGAACTGTTTGTTCAATCGCTCTTTAGTTGTTTCCGCCATTTCAATGACTCCGGTTACTGACCAAGCAGCGTTTTACCGCTGGTATTAGCGGTTGATGTGTCGCCCTGAGAACCGGTAAGCAGCGTAGAACTACGACCAGCAGCAGCGCGACGGCGACGTGTTTCTTCGTCGCGGGCATCAACAACGGCGGCATCCTGCTCCTGTGGTGCTGCCTGAACTTCTGGTGTTGCAGGCACTGATGGTGAGCTACCCATGCACATATCAATGACTCCGTACGCAATTAAATTATTACCAATTTAACCACATATGATTTATTTATCGTAGAAGGTTGACATTTAACGCGTGAATTATTACCTTTCAGGTAAGTAAAGGGTTCATTCCGGTTATTAACCTGACTGGCTTATCGTTAAATTGAACAGGTGGAGTGAGCTTTTATTTTGAGCAGTACGGCGTATGGCACATGCGCCGATAGCGGTCTGGATACGTTTAAGGGGCACCCTCCCTTGCTCGGGCAAACGAACCAGGTAGCCGGAATGTGCAAGTCGAGCGGTTTTATTCCGCGCACGGGGATTCACCATCCCGGCGATTCGGTGTGACACCTCGGAAGAGACGAGGGTGCAACGATGAGAGCATTTATGGAGCCGCGACAAAGTGTGGTGCCTTAACAGGCTAAGTGCTCTCAGCGTTGTGGCATTAGCTCAGTTGGACAGAGCAACCGCCTTCTAAGCGGTTGGTCGCAGGTTCGAATCCTGCATGCCACGCCAGAATCACGCCTAAGGACCGTGATGCCAGAAGTTCCAGGTGCTTGGCGGTGATAGTTTCCCTTGAAGGACTATCACCGCCCTTTTTACAGCAGGACGCCATTGCGATGACTTCATGCTGTAAACCCGTACAGCCACGGAAGGCAGAACTCATTGCTTCCAGTTCGCCCGGTTCGCCGGGCATTTTTTTAAGGTGTGAATCATGAAATACGAATTCGATGGATTTTAATGTCGTGACACGTCACAAACAGCCAGCCGATAAGCTGGCTTTGTTTTATCCTCATCAGAGGATATCAACGACATTATCCCCTCATAGGGATACGTTTTTCATAATGACCGAAGATTACCTTAAAGGTAGAATCAGAAAAAAACCTAAAAGGGCCTGGGCATGCTTGAATCACTTAAAGAATACCTATCTTCAACCGTTAATACCGCTGCGCAAAGGGTCAGAAATCCAGTGTTTGGAGCGTTCGCACTGTCATGGTGCGCCTTTAACTGGAAGTCGATTTTATACTTACTCCTCAGCGACTCCAGCATCATCGACAAGATCACCTACATTTCCAGTAATAGCAGTTGGAAAACGGTATTAGCATTCCCATGTGTTTCAGCAATAATCCTGTGCGGCGGCATGCCCTGGATCAACAACGTAATTTCAAAGTGGCAAGCCAAACCTCTTGATAATTACGATTCGATAGAGAACCACCGGAAGGCCAAGCGCATTCATCGCGCCACACGCCTGCAGCGCCTGAAGGCAAAGCACGATGTGACATACGACAAAGTTAAGACTGGCGCCGAAAAAGACATACAGGCTATGAAGGAAAGAATTACGGAGTCACAGGCCAGGATGGGTGAGCTAACGGCGGAAAGAGATAGGCTCTCCGATAAGGTTTTGGAATTGAATAAGAAGCTGGAAAACATGCAATCAGTGGCTGCAGCGTTAAAGATTGAGGCAGAAAAGTCAGCCAGAATGCTTGAAGATAGGGAGGCCAAAATAAATAATCTCATACAAGAATTAAAGGAAAAAGAAAAGGAAGGTATCGTATTGCATATGGGCCATGAACCCTTGCGAAAAACATATACATCACAGGCTGAGAGAATGATTGCTGAAGCCGTGAAAAATAAGCAATAAATCACGCAAACGGGTCGTAATCTGTGATGGCCTTGCCTTGCTGGTTCTGCTGACCGGGAATTCGCAGGCGCTTCGACACAGGGAAAGCAAACGTCAGCAATAGCGCATCGCCTTTCCCCGGCGAACGCCCAAGCCGCTCTTTGATATCTTCCTTCGGTTCGATAACGATTTTACCGTCCACACGAACTTTGTACTCTGCCGCCGACAGGTCGTCTGCAGTTTCCTGGTCATCCAGCATGCCGCCGAGCCTCAGCCATGTCTTGCATGAGTTGAACATCTCCCCACGCTTGTTGAGCATCTGCGGGTCAGTAGACGCGCCACCGAACGGAACAAGTTGCCATGTACGACCCCAGCCGTCACCGATTGACTTCAAACCGGTTCCGTAACCGAAGTCGATGAACACCGCGTCAGCCTGATACTGGTCTTCAAAGTCAGCGATACGCTTCGCCATAATCAGATCGTCGGTAGTCTTGTTGCCAGTCCACAGCACCTTACTGTGTAGCCCCTGCCGCAGGTATATCACCGCGTCATCAACGCCTGAATATGCCGGGTCAACACCGATTATCACCGGAGCATGCGCCACCTGCGCAGCGGTCACCACCCGTTTCATTGCCTCATCAGTAAGACCGGTAGGGATAAACTGCAATTCAGATGCATCAGGGAATATGCCGCGCACACGGATTTTAACGAAGTCGCTGTCTTCCCCGTAGTCATCAACCCATTTCTGCAACTGCTGTTTGTTAGTGCCTTCCACCGTTCGGCTGTCAATCTGCGCAGTTTTCCAGCGGTGTTTATATTTGCGGAAACATTCGCGGAAACGTCCGGTGTTACGTGTAGGGTTTCCGAACGCCACCCAGATAATCTCAGTGTCTTCGTCCGTTAGCGCACCCTCGGCAACTTCCCACACCAGATCCGCAATGTTCGACGCTTCATCAAATACCACGATGATGCGTTTACGCTCGTTGTGTAGTCCGGCGAATGCCTCAGTGTTGTGCTCAGACCAAGGGATTGCGTCAGCTCGCCACCGCTTGTCGTGCCCAGGATCATTGCTGTACATCGCGGTAGCGGTACAGGTAAACCAGTCTTTCGTGATAGCAAGGTTCGACCACTTGATAATTTCCGGCCAGGTCTTCGTTCGTAGCTGGTTGTCGGTATTGGCGGTCACCACGACCTTACAATCCTCGCAAGTGGACATGCCCCAGTTGATCAGCATTGAGATGAATGCGGATTTACCAATACCGTGACCAGAAGCACGTGCCAGCATAAGCGGCTGATAACGCGTCTCTGGATTCTGCAGGTGATCACGTATCTCTCGGAACGCATCAGCCTGCCACTGACGTGGGCCGGTGGCATGTGCCAGTTCAGTCCCCTCTTCCCCCCACGGGAACGCATAGAGGGCATAGCCAAGCGGATCGTGAGTGAACCCTGCAATATCCTCGATCAACTGCTCTTCAGGAGATAACGCTGTATCTGTCACTGATTACCATCCTGACGTTCTTTGAGTCGCTTCCTGGCTGCTGCTATGCGATCAGCAATTGTCACATTCACATTAACATCCAGACGTTCTTTGAACGCGTTGACATCAACATGCTTACCAATCAGCTCAAGGTTCTTCACCTTGTCAGGCCATTTAATTTTTTTGAGGATTGTCTCTATCGAATCCTCGTTCATGTTCATGATGGTCGATGACAGATCAAAGCCGCTAAGCGTAGTGCGCCAGATTTTCGGCCACTCGCGGATTGGCTTAAGGCTCCCATCGTCGTTGAGGATGTCGATCACGTCCATCTGGTCGATCTCCACCAGGCGCCTGAGAACGTAATCAGCACTGACGCGCATTCGTTTGTTGCGCTCCTCCATCAGCTCGGCAATCCGTTTTTGAATGCGTTCATCGCGCATCATGACACTGGCTTTAACTGCCGCTGTATTTGGGGAGAATCCTGCGTTAATCGCTGCCTGAGTCTGGTTTTCAGGCGTTTTGATGTATGACTGGCAATAAGCCTCCTGCATTGCTGTTAGTGGCTTAAATTGCGTTGATTTACGTTTATAGGTTTTAGGTTCAGCAGGCATCATAACCACCGTGGTAATAGTTACCGTTGTGGTAATAGTACCATGCAAAATAAAGCCGCCATAGTTGGCGGCAGTATTCAAAACCCATCAAATTCATCATGCATAATCTACTCGTGACATGTCACACTATTAATTTCGTTTCATGCCAGCCTTTAGTCACCCAGCATTGCGAGTCACCATTGCACGGGCATGAATTCACAGGAACTCTCTCGCCGCACTTACCGCAACGTTTTCTAATGATCGATTTTATACGCCCGCGCACGCGTGCATCATCCTGGCGGATCAGTAACGCTATATACTCACAAAATTCGTAAGGCGCACGCCCGGGGCGACGCGCAGCACAGTTACGCTCAAGCATTTCAATTTCCTGAGCATCAAGCACAATTTCCAGCTTACGCACACCAGATGCAGCTTGTCTGGCTCTCTGAGCGGCTTTGCGCTCTGCTGCTGATTTAGCCATCAATATTTACCTTTATCGCGTATACCTTTACCGGTTTATCGCCGAAGTGGGGATGTGTGATTGTCTTGATTTCATATCCGTCATACGGGACGTCAATTCTACGACTGGAGTCGTCGCGCTTCGGATATCCCTTTGTGATAATCAGTCGGTCATAATCCCTGAACATAATTCGCTTATTCCAGTAGTCATTACACAGGCGATACTCTTCCGTTTTCTCTCCGCGAATGATGGCATCGAAGTATTCACCTTTAACGGCTAGTTGCAGGTTAGCCACGATTAACCTCCTGCTTCGGTGCTGCTGGCATTTCACGCCAGTGCGTAACTGAGTGCGGATCCGGATATTCGGTGCCATCATCCCAGCGATTACCATTCCACATTGCAGACCACATCTCACCGTCTTCATACATGACCATTACCGGAATTAACTTATCCGGCATTCGCTCACTACAGCTTATCCAACCGCCCGGACTTACCAGAGTGTTGCGCATTGCGACCTTTAACGCCTCATAGAAGCAACCCTTCAGATTGTTGAGCTGATGCCCATTTAGAGGACCGTGTTCAGTCAGCATGTTGTGTAATTTCCATGCCGCGTCGTTTACTTCGTTGGATGACAGGGGAGGCAACTTGTAAGTCTGGCTTACAGGTTCGGCTTCCAGTTCTGCAATGCGCTGTTTTGCGGCATCCAGTTCAATCGACAATTTTTCCAACTGCTCTTGATGCTTCTTGTATTCCTGATATGCGTGCCAAGACTGACCTTTGCGCACACTATCAGTGATATCAGTAA
>SKDZ01000293.1_pt1 | contig 29168 bp, 29 predicted proteins | sample 4826551 | NCBI WGS metagenome assembly SKDZ01 (sample SAMN11008822, study PRJNA524170) | human gut metagenome | biome: Human fecal sample; material: Feces; isolation source: fecal sample from pouch patient p12, p15 | host: Homo sapiens | place: Israel: Tel-Aviv | collected 2016-02-02 | reverse complement strand
GAAAAATAGAGAGTGTAAAATATCTTGTGTAAATTCGTTTTTCTAGAAATGTAGAAAAAAAGGTATATCCTTAGTAAAATTAGTTCGACCAAAAACAATTTACGAAAGGAATATACCCATGAACTATTTTACTACATCTTTAATGAAAAACCTATTTTCTAATGACAACAATCTTCCAGCTTTTGAACAGGCTGTAACCGAACTGTTTCGTTCAGAGTTGGAGAAATCTCTCAATGAAATACTCGCATATGAGTTGACGGCTTTTCTTGATTATGAACCATACGCTAGAACCAATAACGAAAATTCTAGAAATGGTTCCTATCAAAGAAAGTTTGATACAAAATATGGAACTATTACACTCAATATTCCAAGAGATAGAATGGGAGAATTTTTCACTTCTCTTCTGCCTAAATACAGAAGACGAGATCTATTTACCGAAACAACGATTTTGGATTTATTTGAAGAAGGAATGAGCCATTCAGAAATTTGTTCCATGATCCAAAAATTATGTGGAGCTCGCTATTCTAAACAGACCATATCTAATATTACGGACAAAGCTCTGGAATGTGTAGATTCCTTCAAAAACAGAATATTGAACAAAGAGTATGCCGTTGTATATCTTGATGGAACATCCATGCCTTTACGCCGTGATACTGTATCCAGGGAAATGGTCCATATAGCACTAGGAATCACAGTAGAAGGTACAAAAGAAATTCTTGGCTATATGATTGCACCAAACGAGTCCGCTGAGATATGGGAAGAACTTCTGAAAGACCTTAAATCAAGAGGGGTTGAACGTATTTCTTTATTTTGTACAGACGGATTGTCTGGGATGGAAAATGTAATACAGGACATTTTCCCGGGCTCTAAAATTCAAAGATGCCTGGTCCATATTCAAAGAAATATATGTGCAAAAGTAAGAGTCAGTGACAGAAAAGAAGTGGCCAATGAATTTAAAGAGGTATATCGGTCCAAATCAAAAGAAGAAGCTTTAACTTCTCTAAAGAAATTCATCGATAGGTGGAAACACAAATATCCATCAATGGTGAAAAGTCTCAGCAACAATGACTATCTGTTTACATTCTATGATTATCCAGAAAGTGTTAGGCATACGATTTATTCAACAAATCTGATTGAAGGAAACAATAAACAATTAAAACGAAGTTTCAAAAAGAAATAACAATTTCCAACGGAAAAATCTGAAGAGAAATACCTTGTGATTCAGTTCAATCGTTACAACGAGAAAAACATGAATCACGTACATAGAGGTTTTGGACAAACAACCAGAGAAGATTGGTTCAAGAGCTAATCTGCTTTACCAAGGGTATACTTTTACACATAATTCTTGACGCTACCAGGGGGATAGCATACCTATGCTTCTTTTTTTATGTATTTAGCTATTTCTTCTTTACAATATCGAACATATGTTTGTATAATGTGAAAGAATGGAGTGTTATTTATGATGGATTATTCAAAAGAGCCAGTAAATGATTACTTTTTGATCGATATGAAAAGCTTTTACGCAAGTGTCGAATGTATAGAAAGGAATTTAGATCCATTAGCGACTGAATTAGTCGTCATGAGCCGAGCGGATAATACAGGTTCAGGGTTGATTTTAGCTTCTTCACCAACTGCAAAGAAAAAATATGGTATTTCTAATGTCAGTCGGCCAAGAGATCTACCTCAGCCATTTCCTAAAACGTTACATGTCGTTCCGCCACGTATGAATCTCTATATTAAGCGAAATATGCAGGTAAACAATATTTTCAGAAGGTATGTAGCAGACGAAGATCTATTGATCTATTCGATCGATGAATCAATCTTAAAAGTGACCAGATCATTAAACCTTTTTACGACTGAAGGAACACGAAGTCAACGGAGAAAGAAGTTGGCTCAAATGATTCAGGAGAGCATTAAAGAGGAGCTAGGATTGATTGCTACAGTAGGTGTCGGAGATAATCCCCTTTTGGCTAAACTAGCCTTAGACAATGAAGCAAAGCATAATGAAGGATTTGTTGCGGAATGGACGTACGAAAACGTTCCTGAAAAGGTATGGAATATTCCTGAAATGACGGACTTTTGGGGCATTGGCTCTCGAATGAAGAAAAGACTCAATCAGATGGGTATCATGAGCATTAAAGACTTAGCTAATTGGAATCCATACACCATTAAGAGCCGTTTAGGTGTGATTGGCTTACAGCTATACTTTCATGCAAATGGTATTGATCGAACTGATATAGCAATCCCACCAGAACCGACAAAAGAAAAGTCCTATGGTAATTCACAAGTGTTGCCACGTGATTATACTAGAAGAAATGAAATCGAGCTGGTTGTAAAAGAAATGGCGGAACAAGTAGCCATTCGTATCAGACAGCATAATTGTAAGACAGGATGTGTCCATTTAAACATTGGTACATCGATCTTAGAAACGAGACCAGGGTTCTCACACCAGATGAAAATCCCTATCACAGATAATACAAGAGAGCTACAAGACTATTGTCTGTTCTTATTTAATAAATACTATGAGGGACAAGAAGTCCGCCATGTCGGAATCACTTACAGCAAGCTAGTTTATACTGATTCGCTTCAGCTGGATTTATTTAGTGATCCACAAAAGCAAATTGACGAAGAAAATTTAGATAAAATTATTGACAAGATTCGGCAAAAGTATGGTTTTACGTCGATTGTACATGCTTCTTCAATGTTAGAAGGCGCTAGAAGCATTACTAGAAGCACACTTGTTGGTGGTCATGCGGGCGGAAATGGGGGAATTAAAAATGATTGATTACAATGATCGTGGTCGTTTAAAGTGGGCAGGGTTTTATTTATCTGATCATACTGAAGAGATCGATGCGGACAATGAGCAACGTGCCAATTATAATTTGGCAAAAGAACAAATGACGACTGAAGATATTGTGGAAGTATTGAACGCTGCAGTCATAAAAAATAGATCAGTATGTATTCAAAAAGAAGAACGAAACGCCGAAGGATACTATCCATACGATATTGTTGGAAAGATCTTAGGTAGTGATGAGCTGGGAATCTACGTTGGAAAAGACAAAATTCACTACGACGAAATACGGCACATTGAATTTTACCAGGATAATAAGTGGAGTCGACTAGAATGAACATTATCCAGCAATATGAGCTAAAGTATATAACATGTATAGTTATATACAAATATTTAGCTTCGGTTGGTATAAACTTAATAAGTGACTTTTTGAGCCAAAAGTAAGGAATTACAAAAAGAGAAAGAAGAGAAGGAAGAATGAAAAAGGTATTATTTGCGGTTAGTTTAGTTGTTAATATAGCACTAGCAGGAGGATTATTTTATACCATTACAGAAATGAATAAGCTTGATGACCAACGGGAAAGCTTAGCAATCAGTAACGAACAATACAAAAGGAAGCTAGATGAAGCTAGCAGCACCAACGTGGACACTCAAGAAGCCGTAGAATCCTCTACAATTGTTTATAGCAATGAATCCAGTGAAACCCTAACAAATTCGGAAAGAAGCACAGCTCCAGCTACAGAAACTGTTTCTCAAAAAGCTACTATAACAATAGGAAGTAAAGTATTCACGTTTATAGTAAATGGCTTGACAATAGAACACGATTCTAGCAGAACAGGAAAAATGACCGAGCTTTCTCACGAGTTTCCAGTGATTGTTACTACTCCTAGTGCTACCCTTAACGGTATATTGGTGCAAGACAACAATGATAATAATTGCTATATAATGGTAGACGGTCAAACTCTATACAGAGGAACATACCAATAAATTTTGAGTCTTAATATGACTGATATTTATAAAAAATTCCTGATATTAGAACAAGAATACGCTGTCTTCAAATGTATAATATTACAATAGCACGATATAGCAATATTGTTATATCGTGTTTCATAATAATTAAGAGCTTTAAAATTAATATTTATTAGATACTTAAAAGCTATTTTAGTATTGATAAATTGTTACCAGCAACAAAAAAGAAGTTACTTAGTGCTAACTTTTGAGCAACTGCTAGAGGAGGTAGGATATGGCTAATTATCCTGTAATTTTTATTGTATTTTCTAGAAATGTAATTATTCTCTTAAACATTCCAGCATATCCAAGTATATAGAAAATTTACGTTTTCTATATAGTTGGATTTGAATTATAGCTATTTGTAATTTACTTCAATTATTTCGCTATAGCAGCTAATAACACTATAAAGACACATACAGTAACTCCTTAAATGGGCTGCGTATGTGTCTTTATAGTGTTGATCACTTCATATTTTAGTTGATCGAAATCCTTATCATACGTAGCAATATATACCGCTAAATTTACAGCATCTTTTTGATCAATAGCTAAAAGCTGTCCATTGATTTTCAAAAAGACAAAAGTAGCTAAGAAAGCAGTACGTTTATTTGCATTGTGAAAAGGATGTTTCTTTATCAATTGTATAAGTAGGATAGCTGCTTTTTCATAAATCGAAGGATAAACCTCTTCACCAAAAGCTGAGGCTCGAAGTTGCCCTACACACATTTCTAAAGCATTCGCATCCTTTACACCAAGGGGTTCATTAGGAGAGTATTTTTTTATTTGGATTACATTCATTTTTATAATATCTTTGGCTTCTAGGTAATGAATACTCATTTATCGACAAGCTCTCTAAAAGTAGTATCATATTCAGTTAATGCTTGAGATATTGCTAAATCAATTTCATCAGATAAGGCTTGTTTTTTTGTAATTGCCGCTCGAAGTTTTTCTTCATCTAAAAAAACCGTATCTCCGGGATTTAACCCATTTTCTTTAAGAAACTCCTTTGAAATAGTTAATACTACTGAGTTCCCCACTTCCCTAAATTTTCTTTCTTTAATTGCCATAGTCTTCTCCCTCCTTTTTCTTTGTATATACAGTATATACGCTTGTTGATTTTAAATCAAGCATAGTCCCTCTCATGTCTAACTCTATAGAAAGATTGTTCTTTCTATATAATTAATTAAGAAAATTCAAAAAATTTAGATTGCTCCCTTCTATTTCCTTCCCTATTTATGTATACCATTTATTTTAAATTATTAAACGTATACCTGTTTATATGCTTTTTTTGAAACAAATTAATAAATTTTAGAGCATACCAATTGACAAAACATTCTATAATTGGTATAGTCCAATTATAGAGATACTCTTCTCCCCTACTTATTGAAAGGATGAATGACATGAAAAATACAGAAATATATCAAAAAATAGATACAATCATACTTCATATGCCCGATTATATAAAAGATTTTGTTCAAGATCGTGAGGATAAAGATCAATCACCTCGAACCACTTTAGAATATCTAAAAAATTATAAGCTCTTTTATGAATGGCTTCTGAGTGAGTCTATCGTTCCTGATACTTCTATCACCTCGATAAGACAGTTAACTGCCTATGACCTAAACTTGTACAAATCTCATTTGAAACGTCGCACAAAAGAAAATGTAAAAAAAGAGACAACAAAAACTAAGCTCAAAGATAATAATAACTTAGGTCTATCTACTTCTACTATCAATAGAAATATCACGGCATTAAAGGTTCTATTTAAATATCTTTCGAAAAGTTCCAATAATCCTCTAGGAAAACCATACTTAGACAATAATCCTATGGATCAAGTAGCAACCATCACAGATAAAACTACGTTAGCTGCACGTGCCAATGCCATTGAGAAAAAATTATTTCTAGATAAGGATACACAAAATTATCTAGATTATATTGCCAATGAATATAAAAATACTTTGAGTAAACGAGCTTTGATCTATTATCAACGAGATGTAGAAAGAGACCTGGCGATCAATGCACTGATTTTAGGATCTGGATTGAGACTCTCCGAGGTTATAAATATTAATTTAGATGACCTATCTTTAGATAAGAATAATGTGGTAGTAACTAGAAAAGGAAATAAAAGAGATGCTGTCAATATAGCAGCATTCGCAATGGAATATTTAGCTAATTATCTAGCTATTCGGAAAGAACGATATAAAGTAACAGAAAACGAAAAAGCTTTATTTCTAGCAATTTACCAAGGAGAAGCCAAGCGTATATCCGGTATTGCAATCGAACGGATGGTAGCAAAATATTCAAAAGGCTTTAGAATTCAAGTCAGCCCTCACAAACTGCGTCATACATTAGCTACTAGACTCTACCAACAGACAAATTCATTGGTATTAACTGCCCAACAATTGGGACATTCAAGTACCAATACAACAACTTTATATACCCATATAGACAATGCGGCTACGATCGATGCATTAAATGCTTTATGAGTATAATGTATAAATAGGCGGAAATAAGAAACAACACGCTAGAAAAGCCTGTATTATAGTTTTTCTAGTGTGTTTCTTTTGGTGTGATCCTACTTTTGTTTATCATTTATTTTTTATTATCGTAAATAGGTGTCGGTTTGATTTTAGAAAAATTAGTTTGGATATAATCTGTGGGATCATTTGTTATCTCTCTCAATGAATTTAGATACAAATGACCATAAGTTCCTAAAGTCGTTTGTACATCAGCATGTTTTAACCTTTCTTTAATTCGAAGTGCATCTTTTTATTGTGATATAAGCAAAGAAGCATGACTATGCCTTAATCCGTGTATGCGGATTATATGAACACCAACGATCGTTGCATGTCTTCTCATAATATGACGGATTGTATATTTCTGAGTAGGTGTTCCATTATAAGAAAGTACAAACGACATGCCTCCTATTGAAACTTGACGCTCCTTCCAAGCTTTTAAAAAGGTAATTGTATTGTCGTCTAGTTCGATTGTACGAATACTAGAAGCCGTTTCGGGTTCTACAAACTCATAGGTTTTGGCTCTCTTATAATAGAGTGTTTTATTCACACGCAAGTTTTTATTTTCAAAATCAATATCTTTCCAAGTTAATGCAGTGGCTTCTCCCAAACGCATAACGGTCATAAAAAGTAACCACATACAAATAAAACCAAAATGTTGGTACAAATCATCAATATAAAAAGTTGAAATAACTTTTGTAAATTCTTCTTTTGTCCAAAAATCAACTGTAGTTTTCCTTTTCTTCACATTTCCAATAACTTTTGCAGGATTTTTTTCAAGTAGTCCCAAAACAACTGCTCGATCTAATGACATCTGAAAAATCCCATACATGTTTCTTACATAAGAATTTTTATATTTGCTCAATAAATTATTTTGCCACTTTTGAATGTCAATTGGACGTATTTCTCTTAACTCCATTTTAAAGAAATAAGAAAAGTTTTTTTGATTGTAGATAACCGATTTTTATATGTTCTTTCTTCTACTTTCCCTTGATAATAAGGTAGGAATAATTTATAAAAAAACTCCTCAAACAACATAGTACTTTGAGAAGTTTCTGCTTCTTTTCCATAATTAGAAACAAGTTCGGTATACGCTTTTTTTCTTCTTTAACTGTTTTAACCCCTCTACGTTTTTTTGTACTCTTTTCCCTGTTCGTTTGTCGAATCCCAAACTAGCAGTAAAATGATATTTCCCATTTTTATCTTTTTTAAAATTAACCATGATTCTGAAAATCCTCCTCTACCTCTATCTTCATACCTAAAACTTCTTCTACAGATTCAACAGGTACTAGTCCTAATCTTCTATTTTCGTAATAGGTATAGCTTTTTGAAACCATAATTGCTTTTGCCTGTCGTATGATTCTCTCAGACTGATACTTCCCATAACCTAATTTCATTAATTCATTTTTTGTTATAACCACCATTTAACCACCACATTTTTTATTCAAATATAAAAAAGAACACTACTAAAAATAGTAGCGTTCCTGCATATTTTTATTCAAATTTAATCAGCTTTATAAATCTTTGTATACTTGCTCCTTAATACTCAAAAAATGCACATTAGAAATCTAATTCTAAAAAATATCACTAGTGTTGCATAAAACATTTTAGAATATTCTGAAAACTATTTCCTCTGAAAATAAGTCAAAAAAAACTGTGCTGACGCAGAGGATGACTTTTTCCAGAAAATTTTTTATCTGTTATTCAACTGAAAACCAAAAGTAACGAGCCAAATTTCTTTTTTCTCATGTGGGAATTAATTTTTCTAGACAACATTCAAAGGGCTGAAACAGTAAATAACGAAAAAATCGTTTGATTTGGAACACTGATTTTTCCGTTTTCGTCTCCAATTTGATGAGAAACGTGAGGAGAGCGGAAATCATCGTTAAAATCAATTGATTCTGCACGCCTTTTTCACTTTGAGAAAAGAAGGTTTTAATGGTCATGTGTTGTTTGATGTGCTTGAAAAACAATTCGATTTGCCAACGAGCGTGATACATATCAGAGATTTCTTTTGAAGAGACGTCCATTCGATTGGTGATAAATTGAAACACACGTCCGTTCTTATCTTGAACAGTGACTAGTCGGAAATTGGCGGTTAGATAGGTTTTAGATCCTAAACGAACCAGCTCGTCTCGTAGAATTTCTGTTTCTGGCGATGTTTCCAGAGTATCTATCACGTGAACTTTGGTGTTTTTTTTAATCCGAGTGACGAAGAAATAGCCATCCCAATGCATCTGATCCATCTTTTCAAAGTCCTAATACCCACGATCAAACACGTAAGTTGCCTCTGGTTGATTCACCAATACTGGTAGTTGATTGAGATCATGTTCATGGGCATTTGTTAAGGTAAAATCAGTTGGATACATCGTAGTATCGTCCATATAACAATAGTTTAAGTGTAACTTGACACCTGATTTTGTTTGACGGAAAGTCGCCCACTTATGACGTTTTAAACTAAGCGAAAACGTACTGGAATCAATCAGATACAGATGATTTCGCTTGGTTGGTTTGATTTGATGTTGAACTTTTTCTAACAGTTGTTGAAAAATTTCTTCTAACACTTTAGGTTCAAGTGCATTAAATGCTCGAGACAATTGGGTATGACTAATCGATGACACATCGGTTTCTAGTTGGAGCGATCGGTCGATAAGAGCTGTACTCAAATCACGCAAACTTTCTTTTTCTTCATTAACTGCGTAGAGAAAGAGCTTGAGCACAGCTTCAAAAGACAGTTTTTTACGATACGAATTGTAATCAAAAATACATTTTTGGGAGTTGACAGAAAGTTTTCCTAATTTTATGGCAGAAAACCATTTATTAAATGCTGTATTTGTTTTATACTTATCCATGTATGAGTCCTTTTTATTGGTCTTGGATAAGTCATCCAAGTGCTAGTATAAAGGATTTTTTGTTCTATGGAATAGGTTAAAATTTTAATGCAACACTAGTGAAAATTTTTATATCTTTAGACTCAATGATAAATTCTTTCGTATCCAAGTTAGCCGTTAATGTTGCACTATCACTACCGTTTTTATTTTTACGTGTAATCACTATTTCTGATTCTGATGGCGTTGCTACTTCAATCGTTCCATCCAAATCAAACGCCGCAGATTCATTTCTAAATTTTAAAAGTGCAAATAATTGTTGAATCACTGGCCGTTGCACTTCTTCTTCAATTTCGGCTAAATCATAGTAATGACGATTAATATTACGCCCTTCTTTCGTTGCTTCCAACAGTTCAATATCATTTTTTCCTGCTAATAACCCAACGTAATAAATTTGTGGAATCCCTGGCGCAAATACTTGAATCGCACGTGCTAACAGATAGCTACGGTCATTATCGCCTAATGCACTATAATAGGTGCTGTTAATTTGATAAATATCTAAATTATTGTAATTGGCACTTGAATAGACCTTCTTCACATTCGCCCCGACTTTATACAATTCCTCAGAGGTGTAATCCAATTCTTCATCTGTTAATAAATCACGAGCGTCCACAACACCAATTCCATCATGCGTATCCAATGTTGTAAACTGCTTCATCGGACTCATTTTCAACCAATTGGCTAAACGTTCTGATTTTCCACTATAAAGTGAATACAGAGTGACCATTGGCAAGGCGAAGTCATAGATATAATAATCATGATTGGCAATTTTCATTTGAATGGAATAATGCTCATGGATTTCTGGTAATAATTCGACGTCATATTTCGCTGCTTCTTGACGCACTTCGTCTAAAAGTTCCCAAATATCTGGTTCCACGAAGAAATCATTGGTATCTAATTTTTTAATCGCATAAGCAAACGCATCTAATCGAATTAAAGAACAGCCATGGTTCGCCATATCTTTGATGGTTTCTCGAATAAATTCTTTCACAACTTCTTTGGTCACATCTAAATCAATTTGTTCTTCCCCAAAGGTATTCCAAACCTCTTCTGTCGTACCATCCGCAAATTCTACCGTTTGAAACGGCGCTTTGTCTTTACGCTTGTAGATTAAATCAATATCTTCTTGTGTTGGTCGATTTTCTGGGAAAAATTCATGAATACGGATAAACATTTCTTTGTATGGTGACTGCTCATGGTTTTTTTTGAAATCTTGGAAAAATTTTGATTCACGAGAAATGTGATTAATCATAAAATCAAACATCAAATAATAATCTTCACCTAATGCTTCCACATCTTCCCATGTTCCAAGAGCTGGATCAACTGTCGTATAATCACTCGGCGCAAAGCCTCGATCACCTGTCGATGGAAAAAAAGGCAACAGATGTACACCACCAATAACACCTTGTAAATGTTTGTCTAAGACTTGTTTTAATTCGCCCATGTTTTTTCCTAAACTATCTGCATAGGTGATGAGCATTGCTTCGTTTTTAATTTTCATAATTGTCCTCCATAATTAGCTAATACAATACTTTCAAACGGTCGTAAACGCAATTTTCGACTTTGATCTAATAAAACATCTTCATAATTATTGATTAATACTTGTTGGTACTGTTCATCTACATAATATTCTTGTTCTGTTGCTGTAACGTTTAAGATAACTAATACGATTTTATCTTCTAATTGGCGTTCATAAAGCAAAATATGTTCATTTTTATCTTTCACTGGTAGAAATTGTCCGTAGATTAGCACGTCTTTGTATACACTATTTTTTCTTAATTTAATTAATTGATGATAATAATTGAATACCGACTGTTGATTGGTTAACTGAGCTTCTGCATTGAGTTCTGGATAATTAGGATTTACTTTTAACCATACATTATCAGAAGTTGAGAATCTGGCATTTTTTTGCGTATTCCATTGCATAGGTGTGCGAGAATTATCCCGACTTCGTTTATTGACAGCTTTCAATGCTTGCTCTGGTGCCAATCCATATTCTAATGCCCGTTTATACTGAGAATGCGTAGCTACATCATCAAAATCTTCTAATGATGCCATTTCTATGTTGGTCATTCCTAGTTCTTGTCCTTGATAAATAAAAGGGGTACCTCTTAGTAACATAAAAAGCGTCGCCAACATTTTTTTACTATAATCATTGATCCATTCTTCTGGAATATATTTATTAATTGAACGTGGTTGATCGTGGTTTTCTAAATATAAGGCGCCCCAACCTTTATCTTGCGTAACTAATTGATTCGTAAAAATATTGGTACGCATATCCGTCCATGTCCATTGGCTATCTTTAAACCATTCACCAGTTTCAGGTACATCAATATCCGTATAACTAAAATCAAAAACCATCGAATAATAGCCATCTTCACCAATATATTCATCTAAACGTTCATTAGGAACATCGGCTTCTGCTACCGTCATACTATTATGTGGTTTAAATGTCCGCTCTCTCATTTCTTTTAACCACACTTCAATGCCCGACTGATTAAGAATCCAGGGCCCAATGAAGGCTAACCCATCTTCTCCATCAGATTCAAAGATGCCATACTCTAGTTTTTTTTTGATGTTTAATATCGCATCGATTCTAAATCCGCCTAGTCCTTTATCTAACCAATAGTTAATCATTGCATAGATTTCTTCACGTACTTCTTCATTTTCCCAATTCAAATCAGGCTGCTTTTTAGTAAATGCGTGTAAATAAAACATATTTTCTTCGTTTGGAATGAGTCTCTTTTGGTGTTGCACTTATATTGTAAATTCAAGCTACTATATCTGTTTCAAATAAAAGCGTTGTGTCGCATAATCACCATGTAGTTCTGAGTCAATATAAAAACCGAGATTCATCAATTCATCGCCAGCAAATGTTACATCTTCCATTTGATAAGTTGCTTCTTCTGCTAATCCTGCTAATTTCAATGTGACTAATGGATGCGCAGCTTCTGCTAATACTCGGAAATAAAAGACCATGGCTTCTGTTTGGTCTTTTGAGACAAACATCCATGCAGTATCATTGCCTTCAAACGGACTTTCCAAGCGATAAAAAGTTCCATATTGCAAAAGTTGGCGATGCTTTTTATAAAAGGCAACTTGTTCTTTAATTTCTGCTTTTTCTTCAGAAGTTAATTGCGTTAGATCTAGCTCATAACCAAAAACACCAGCCATCGCAGCATTGCCACGAATAGTTAAACTCGTTTCTCTTCCTGTTTGATGATTTGGGACTGCTGAAACATGCGCACCCATACTTGAAATTGGATACACTAAGCTGGTTCCATATTGAATTTTCAGACGAGCCACGGCATCGGTATTGTCGCTCGTCCAAGTTTGTGGCATGTAATACAAGAAACCTGCATCAAAACGACCGCCTCCACCCGAACAACTTTCAAATAAAATAGTTGGATAATTCGTTGTTAACTTTTCTAAAAATTCATATAACCCTAACATATAACGATGAGCCACTTCACCTTGCATCGTTGAGTCCAACAAGACAGAATAGACTTCTGTCATATTTCGATTCATATCCCACTTCACATAATCAATCGGTACACGATCAAAAATCGCCGTCATTTGTTGATAGATATTATCACGAACATCTTGTCTTGAAAAATCAAGAACATATTGATTTCGACTAATTGAGCGGTCACGACCTGGAATACCCAATGCCCAATCTGGATGTGCTCGAAATAGTTCACTATCTTCAGAAATCATTTCCGGTTCAAACCAAATCCCAAATTTCATCCCGTTATCATGCACTTGCTTGGCTAAATTTTCCAAACCACAAGCAAGTTTGCCTTCTGTTTCAACCCAATCACCTAATGAAGTGAAGTCATTTTCACGACCGCCAAACCAACCATCATCTAAAACAAACATTTCAATGCCCAAGTTCTTCGCATCATCGACAATATTCATGATTTTTTCTTCGTTAAAATCAAAATACGTTGCTTCCCAGTTGTTGATTAACGTGGGACGTTCTTGTAAACGATAGTTTCCACGAATTAAACGGTGATTATACAATTCATGATACGTCTGTGATAACGTATTCAGACCTTCATTACTATAAACCATCACGACTTCTGGCGTTTGAAATGAGTCGCCAGTTTTTAGTTGCCAACCAAAATTAAATGAATTAATTCCCATAATGACCCGTGTTTGGTCAAATGGATCTTTTTGAATCACCGTTTCGTGATTACCGCTATAAACTAAATTAAATCCATATGCCTCTCCTTGAAATTCATCTGTTTTGGCATCTACTAAAGCAACAAACGGATTTTGTTGATGGCTGCTTGATCCGCGTTTACTATCTAATACTTTTATCCCTGTATGAATTTTTTCTCTAGTCATTTGACGTTCTCTTGCCCAGGTACCATTTAAATGAATTAACTCGAGTGGACGATTTGGAAAATCAATTGATTGACTAGCTAAGCGGTTAATCTCCACTGTTTCATCACTATTATTTACTAATTGCGTAGAACGAATAATTACACTGTGATTTTGATAAATTGTGTAGAACAACTGTAAAGTCAATCCACTAATCGCGTCTTTCAATTGAATAATCAGCGTTTCAGCTTCATCATCATCTTCCGTATATAAGGCTGGCAATCCCGCTAAGCTGGGCTTTCCTTTTTGAATTTCGTAGCTATCATAACGAAAATCATTTACACGACTACCGTTTCCTAATTTAATATTATGCGCCGGTTCTCTAAAATCACCATGTCCATATCCTGGAAATTCTAATGGTAATGTGTCTAAAGATAATAAACGATCTTGCGCATTTGCATTGTTGGGTGAGAAGGAACGATCTGTTCGGGGGTAGCGATACCCACCAGAATAGTGCGTAATCTTTTTTCCAAAATAAAGATGCGTTAAATAATTATTTTCTTCGATTCCTAATAGATAGCTAATTTTTTTATTTTGTAAATGAAATGTTTGTGTGTGATTGTCAAATATAATCATAAGTTTATGAACTCCTTTATAATGAGAATAATTTATTGGTTATTTCACTGCTCCATTGCTCATTCCAGCTATAATACTTCTTTGGAAAGCAAGATAAACTAGTGTAATCGTGACAATTCCTACTGTATAGGAAGCAAAACTTGGACCATAGTCGTTAAAATATTGTCCCGTATAATTATATTGAAACAATGGTAGTGTCCACATATTAGAATCACGATTTAAAATTAATAATGGTAGCATGAAATCATTCCAAAACCATAGAGCATTAAGAATAATAGTCGTCGCATGCATTGGTTTTAACATTGGGAAAACAATTTTGAAATAAGTTGTAAAGTGACTAGCCCCATCAATTTCAGCAGCCTCATCCAGACTGATAGGCACATTTAGTTTAATAAAACCAACATATAAAAATAGTGTCTGTGGTACGGCATAAGTGAGATAGAGTAAGATTAATCCCCACATATTTGCTAAACCAATTTTACTCATCATAACGGTAATCGGAATCATAATTACTTGGAAAGGAACAAAAATTCCTAAAATTAAAAATAAATACATCAATCCGTATGCTTTCCCACGAGTCATTTTTCTTGCTAGTGAATAAGCAGCCATAGGAATAATTGCTGTCACAGCAACTACTGCAATGATTGTGATGATTGCCGAATTCCAAAAGTAATGACCAATTCCATCCGCTAACAATCTTCGGAAATTTTCCAAAGTCGCTGGATTAGGAAAACGAAAGAAATTATTCATAATATCGGGTGTTGTTTTAAATGAACCGAATAGCGTTGAAACTAAGGGAACTAAAATCATGAAGCCCCCTAATAATAAAAGCAAGTATTTAGAAATATTTTTTTCTTTTGATGTTTTCATTGGGAAACCTCCTAGATTTCAAATTTTTTCGATAATTTTAATTGTGCCAGTGAAACAATCCCAATTAAGATAAATAAGACTAAAGCAATAGCATTCGCATAACCAAACTGATTGTTTTTAAAAGCATAATTATAAACAAGTAACCCCAAAGATGTTGTGGCATCGCTTGGTCCACCACCAGTTAAAGCAAAAATTTGATCAAATGCTGTTAAGCCACCTTTTAATGCCATAATAAATACCATTGAAATACTTGGTAATAAGTAGGTGATTTCAATATTCCAAAAAATTTGCTTATCATTCGCCCCATCCATTCTAGCAGCTTCAATAATTTCTTGTGGAATACTTTGAAAACCCGCTAAGAAAATGATGACTGGCATGGCAATTCCTTGCCAAAGTAAAACAAAAATTACTGCAAAAATCGCTCCCCATGTTGTTCCTAAAAGACTGGTTTGTAAAAATTCAATGCCTAACATACTACCAATTTTTGGTAAACCATAGTTAAAAATTTGTTTAAATACTAAAGAAACAACCACGCCCGATAAGACCGCTGGAAAAAAGAACCATGCTCTAAAGAATGTTTTCCCTTTAATATTTGCGTTCAACGCCCGCGCAATCAAAATACCAAAACCAATTTGTCCAGCAATCATGCAAAGCGTCACAATTAAAGTGAAGCCAATCGATTTGATAAACTTCGGATCAGAAAAAAGAATCTTATAATTGTTCAAACCCACAAAATCAAAATTATAAGTCAGACCAGTCCAATTAGTTAAACTGTAAAAAGCACCTTGAACCATTGGAAAGTAGAAAAAAATCATCTGCAAAATAATTGGAATTGCTACAAAAATGATTGCCCAGTAACGATTTAAAATTTCTTTTATTTTCATTTTATTTTCCTACCTTCCGTCAGCTTTCATTGGATTAAAGAAAGCATTTAATGCGTTAATCATGGCTTTTTGATTGCCATTGTGTAAATAATTTGTTGTTAAGGTATAAAAATCATTTTCACTATTCCAATCTTTGGCTAACCAAACTAAATGACGATCAGTAAAAGCAAGTTCAGTTAAACCACTTAATGGTGAATCCTGAGTATTCTCGATAACGCCCTCAACAGCACACGGTGCACCATCTACATCATAATATTTCTGCATCGCTTCAGGTGTTGTCATATATTCTACAAAACGTTTGGCTTCTTCTTTATGTTGAGAAGTTGCAGAAACTGATAAGGCTAGGTCTCCTGCGCCAATCGTTAGACTTTGACCTGCTTCATCTGCTGGAAAAGGAAAAGTTCCTACTTCAAAATCTGGATTTTGTGAATGAATCATCGGCATTGCCCATGAACCATTCGGCATAATCAACGCATCACCTTTTGTAAAAGTAACTACTGTATCGTTATAACCGGCACCTTGCCAGTTGTTTTGCAAAGCTTTTGGTTCTCTTAACAAATCTAATCGATTAAAATCTTTTTGCATTTCTTTGCTTTCAGCATTAATTCCATTAACTTCTGAGAAACGCCAAACATTGTTCGCTTCCTCTTCACCACCAGCAGCAGTCGCTATAGCTAGTTGGTGATAACCATTTAAAGTCCAGCCTTCTGCTCCTGCAATCGCAAACGGTACTTTGTTTTGATCTTTAATCTCAGCTACTATTTTTTCAAATTCTGCCCAAGTTTCTGGTGCTTGAATCCCCATTTCCTCAAAAGCAGTTTTGTTATAGTAAAAACCATAGACATTAGCGGTTAATGGTATGCTATATACACGATCCTCAATAGCAAAACGTTGTGCATATCCATTTTTGATATTCTCTAAATACGGTTCTTCGGTTAAGTCCTCTAAATAACCAGCTTTCGCCCATTCTTTCAATTCTATACTTTGAGGATAAAGATTAATGACATCTGGTACATCGCCTGCAAGCATACGTGTTTTAATTACTTCACCAGCATTCGGTACATCCACAACTTTTACATGAATATCAGGGTTTTTTGCTTCAAAATCTTTAGCAATCTCCTGAATCGTTTGAGTCATTTCTTTTTTTTGATTAAAAAACTCTATTTCTACCTTACCGCTTGCATCTTCCTGATTTTTTCCACAAGCAGTCAAAGAGATCGTTGCTCCTAGTGCTATACAAGCTAAAATAATTTTTTTAGACCACTTCATTTTATGCTCCTCCTTATACAATTTGAATGCGTTTTCTTTTTGTTAACACTAATGTAACTGTTTACTAAGTGTTTTGTCAATATTTTTACTAAATTTAACTAAGAAAAGAGTAAGGAATTGAAAATTCCTTACTCTTTCAGCTTCTTTTTAATTATATTCAGGTAAATAGTCCCCATGTGCTTCGATTAAATCATCCACTAAATTTTTGATATCTGTTAAAGACAATTCAGATGATAGATGTGGATCTAAATACGCTGCTTGATAAATTTTTGATTTATCTAGTGTTAAAGCGGCTTCTACTGTCAGTTCTTGAACATTGATATTCGTCCGATTTAAAGCAGCTAATTGTGTTGGCAATTCACCGACATAGGTTGGTTGCACGCCATTTTTATCGACTAAACAAGGTACTTCCACACAAACATCTGTCGGTAAGTTTGTGATTAAGCCTTTATTTAAGACATTTCCTGCAATCACTGACGGAGTTCCTGTCGTAATAGAATCCATGATATATGAAGCATATTCACGGCTTCTCGTATGTGTTAACTCCCCATTATTTACAATGTCCTCTCGCATGCTTTCCCAATCATTAATTTGTTGTTCACAACGACGTAAGTATTCATCCAACGGAATCCCTAATTCGTCAATCAATTCTGGGTATTTTGATTTAATAAAGTATGGATGGTATTCTGCATTGTGTTCACTTGATTCTGTAATATAGTAACCAAAACGTTTCAACAATTCAAAACGTACAGAATCTGGATGTGGATTTGGTTTTTCTGCAGCTAACTGACGAATTGTTGGATAGAAATCTTCCCCATTTTTTGTAATTTCCAACAAGAATGCCATATGATTAATGCCTGCAATTTTCCATTGAAAGTCATTTAAGTCATATTGATCGGCTATTCCTAAATGCTCAAACAATTCTGGTACGCATACTTGAACGCTATGACATAAACCAACAGTCTTAATACTCGTCGCTTTTAAAACACCCATGGTTAACATCGCCATCGGATTTGTATAGTTCAATAACCAAGCATTTGGACAAACTTCTTCCATTTCTTTAGCAAAGTCTAACATTACTGGTAGTGTCCGTAGGGTTCTAAAAATCCCACCAATCCCCATGGTGTCACCAATAGTTTGTCGCAACCCATATTTTTTAGGAATATCAAAATCAATCACTGTTGAAGGTTTATAACCACCCACTTGAATAGCATTGATAACAAAATCAGCCTCTCTTAACGCTTCTTTGCGATCATAATAAGAAACAATATCAGCACGATTTTCATTCGAATTTTTATTAATATTTTTAAGCATTAAATTTGATTCTTTTAGTCGTTTTTCATCAATATCGTACAATGCAATATGTGCATCTTGTAGACTTGGAGTTAACATCGCATCGCCTAATACGTTTTTTGCAAAAATAGTACTTCCTGCACCAATAAATGTAATTTTTGTCATGTACTTACTCTCCAATCACTAATTAATAGTTTTATAATTTACCACCTGTTGTAGCAATTCCTTCAATGAATTTTCTTTGGAAAACGATGAATATCACAACCATTGGCCAAATTGCTAATAACGAACCTGCCATTAATTGTGGGAAGTTCGTGGCATATTGTCCTTGTAAGTTTGCTAATCCCGGAGCTAAAGGCATCTTATCAATTGAAGTATTGACAATCAATGGCCACATTAAATCTTTAAATGCAAACAACGCTGTGAATATTCCAAGTGCAACCAATCCTGATTTAGCAAGCGGCAACATAATTTTGAAAAAGATCGTCCAAATATTGGCACCTTCTAAATAGGCCGCTTCCTCCAATTCATCAGGTAAACCTAAGAAAAATTGTCTTAATAAAAACGTACCAAACGCACTAACTACCCCTGGTAATATTAATGCTGGAATTGTATTTAAAATACCCAATTTTTGTGCTAATAAATACTGTGGAGTAATAAAAATGGAACCGGGAATCATCATTTGAATAAGTACTAAGCTGAAAAGGATATTTTTCCCTGGAAAACTTAGACGCGCACAAGCATATGCAGCCATTGCTGAAAATAAAACCGAGCCAATCACTCGTCCAACAACCATTAAAAATGTATTGATATAAAAAGCCATGAATGGTAATAAATCAAGTACTTGTTGATAGTTACTTAGCTGAAATTTCTCAGGGAAAATTGTAGGTGGAATTTGGGTAGATTCAACCAACGTTTTCCCTGAAGTTAAAATCATCCAAATAAAAGGTAATGCCATTGCAATACCACCTAAAATAAGCATGATATGGATTGGCGCATTTGAAAAAAATTTATTTTTCATAATTTGATAGCCTCCTTAATAGTTTACCCACTTTTTCTGCAACTTCATTTGAATTGCAGTAATAATTAATATAATCACTAAAAGGAACATAACGATTGCCGAACCATATCCCTTGTCATTTAAAATAAATGAATGTTTATAGAATAAATAGGCTAATGATTGTGATTTAAACATGGCGGTACTATTAGGAGTAATCATCATAAAAATAACATCAAATACTTGGAAAGCATTGATAACTGTTGTTACAACTACAAAAAATAATGTTGGTGTAACTAATGGTAACGTAATGTTGAAAAACTGCTGGATTGGACTAGCACCATCAATTTCCGCTGCTTCATAATAATCTTTAGGAATTTCTTATAAGCCGGCTAGTAATAACACCATGTTATAACCAATAGCACTCCAAACTCCTACAATGATAATAGAATAAATCGCAATCGATGGATCCGTTAACCATGCTGGTCCATCGAGACCTATTTTAGCCAACATGTTATTAATCAGTCCATAATCATTATTGAACATCCAGCGCCAAATCATTGCGACTGCGGATGGTGCAGCAACGACTGGTAGAAAATAAATTGTCCGATAAATCGACAATCCTTTAACTTTTCTATTCATTAAAACTGCCACCAACAAGGATAATACAACAATACTAGGTATCGAAACCACTGCATAAATTAATGTGTTTAATAAAGACTGAAAAACTTCACCGTCTGCAAACATTTTTTGGTAATTTCTTAATCCGACCCATTCAGTATCACCGAACCCTACCGTTTTTTGAAAACTTAAAATTGCTGTTTGAATTGCTGGCCATATATTTAATAAAATTAATCCTAATGCCGTTGGAAAAATAAAAATATAGCCCCATATCACTTGATCTTTACGATATTTTCCAAAAATTCGATTTTTCATAATATCCCCCTTTTTGGTATTCATCCATTAATATACAGACGAAATAGAATCCTTTCGCCTGTATATTGTATAATTAACTAATTTAATTTCCGCTCAATATCGCATTGACTTCTTTTTCAATTTGAGCGGTTCCATCTTCAACAGTTACTTCACCAGACAGAATACGGTTAATAATTTGAACTTCTGCTTGTTCAGCTCGTAATCCATCTTTATTGTATGGACGAGGGACTCCATACTCCAACATTTTTCCAAAAGCACTCAAATCAATTGTATCTGAAGAAGCAGCCCACTCGTCTTCAAAGCCTTTTAGTGCTGGGATTGATGCCCCCGTTTCCGCTTGGATTTTATTGGCGTCCTCACTAGCTAAAAATGCCATTAGTTTTTTCACTTCTTCTGGGTATTTTGTACTCGCACTGGCAGCCCAACCAAGTCCATTTGTAATTGTTGCATTAACTTTTCCCTTAGGTAACACGGCAGAAGCAACATTTTCAACTAGATAGTCATTTTTCAAAAATCCCGGTGCAAACCAGTTTCCTTCAATCATCATTGCTAATCTACCTGATTGAAAACGACTTAACTTATCAGGATCTTGTAATTCTGTAATTGTTGGTGAAGCATGATCAACAAGTGCAATATCTCGATAAAAAGCTAAAGCTTCTTGTGCTTCTGGGGTATTCAAACCTGATTTTGTATTGTCATCGGCAAATACTTCTCCCCCATTTTGATAAATAAATGGCCAGTAGCCAGTCTCTGTTCCAATATGTGATGCAAAACCATAGATGCCTTTTGATTCATCTGTTAAATCAATTGCAGCTTGTCTGAGTGTTTCCCATGTCCATGTTTCATCTGGATAATCGACACCTGCATTATCAAATAATTCTTTGTTGTACCATAGCCCCACTACAGAAGCATCTTTAGGGATTGCGTATAGTTCGTCTTCAAGCGTATAGAAATCAGCAATTCCTTCAGTAAAGTTTCCCATGTCAATATCATTTTCTTTGATAACATCATCAAGTCCCATCAAAGCATTCTGTGACATATATTTATAGGATTCGCTAGAGTGCATGGTTACTACATCTGGCATATTACCTCCCGTTGTTGCAGCTTCTAATTTAACCCAATATTGATCCCAAGGCGTTGTCTCCATTTCTACTTTGATATCAGGATTTTGTTTTTCAAATTCATCTAACATTTTTCTTAGTCCTGGAGCTTGGTCAGTATCTCAACTCGCATAGCTTAAAGTTACTTGCCCGTCTTTAGAATTACTATCTCCCCCACCACATGCTGCGAGTAATGTCCCAGTTAAAACAGCTATCCCTGTTAAAGCTATTTTTTTGAAATGTTTCATCTTAATTCCTCCTGTTTTGAATGCGTTTTCTTTTTGTTAACAACACCATAACTGTTTACTTAATGTTTTGTCGAGATTTTTTACTAAAAATATTAGTAAACAAAAAAGTAAACACCCTTTTTTGGATGTTTACTTTTTTAATCGATATTTTTTTCACTTTCTCTAACAATAATATTATTAGAAACAATCACTTTGATCGAAACATTTCTAACTTCTTTTATTCGTTCATTAACCATGCGAACTGCTAGTTTTCCAATTTCTTCTGTATTCACATTCACCGTATTTAATGCAGGTGTTAAAAATTCAGCAACTTCAATATTATCAAAACTCACAATCGAAATATCTTCTGGAATATGTAGACCATTTTTTTGAAGTGAACGATAAACCCCCACAGCAATAGGATCATTTCCTACCATGATAGCAGTCGGCAACTTATCTTTAGCATGTTTTTTCAAAAGTAAATCTGCTGCCTGCATTCCGTCAAGTGTGGTCCAGCCTTCTAAATAAATTTGACTATATTTTTCTAATCCTTTTTGTTTCATCCACGTCTCATAGGCTATTTTTCGATAATCATCATCTGACACGTGTTTATTTCCTTGGCTATCTAAACGAACACGTCCTCCTCCGATAAACGCAATGTTTCGGTGTCCTTTTTTATACAATCGATCTAAATGCTGATTCGTTGCTTTTGTTAAATCAGTATAAACTGCATCTACTTCAGCTTCAATACTAGGGTCATCAATCACTACGACATTCGAATTAATTGCTGATACTTCTTCAATCACAGAAGATAGCACCTGCCCAATAATCAACACACCTTGACATTTTAGCAAATCGTCTTGCTCCAACGGTGTTTCTGACAAACGAATAATTTTCTTCAAATTGACTTTGCTTTGTTCTGCTTCGACTTGAATCCCTCTGCGAATCGTTCGAAAATAGGGATCTTCCAACTCATCTACTTCAGAAACTGTCGTTATTAATGCAATATTTGTTAAATTTTTTGCAACGGGACTTTTTTTGACATAATGATAAAAATTAACCGATTCTGCAATCTTTCGTTTGGTTTCATCGGTTACTGAAAGTGTCGGATCCTCATTTAGCACGCGCGATACTGTTGCAATGGACACACCCGCCCGTTTTGCAACATCCCTAATTCCTACCATAATAGCTCCTCTTTTCATATTTGAAAGTGTTTACTAACATATAATCATACATTTTGAAAATAAGCAAATTTCGTTAAAAATAGGCACTGTAATCATAATTAAAAACAAGAAAAAATATCCGAACAATTTAGAGTAAATAATGCTAATTCTAGTGAATTTGCGACGAGGAACTGCTAGATCACAGTTCATTCTCTCTATCGTTCGGATATTTTATTGTTAACTATACTTATTTCACAGAGCTTTTTTATTTGATTTTGTGAACAGAGTCTCGAGAAATCAATTCTCCCTCTAATAGTAGTACTTGATTTTTTATTTCTTCTTGTTTGGCCAGTCCAATCAGTTGGTGAAAAGCAATCGCCCCCTTGTTACCTGGATTTAGTCGTATTGTTGTCAACGCAGGATCCATTAATTCTGCAAAAGTAATATCATCAAATCCAATAATCGATAATTGTTCCATCACTCGTTTATTCTTATTTTTTAAAAATTTTACTAATTTAGCCGCTAAATAATCTCCAGTAACAACAATTGCAGTAAATTCAGCTAATTCTTGATAAATTCGCTCAAATTCAGAGTTGTTATATATCCAATGCGATTTAAAGGTTAAATGATATTTCTTTAATGTATCGATATAAGCTTGATGTCGTTCTTGAATAACACTTGGTTCACCTACAATGTAGTCAAAAGAAAGAAACGCTATTTTCTCATGACCATAATGAATCAAATGTTCCACTGCCAATGTACTAGCTTGGTAATCATTTGTATTTACAAATAAACGATTCATTTGTTGTTCAAGTTCTCTTAATGTCTCTTTTGAAAGATGCGTATCAATATAAACAACAGGACCATCAAAAACGTTATTTAATTCCAAAAATTCTTTTACACGTACACCAACAACAATGAACCCCTCAAAACGCCAATTTCTCTGAATAGTTTTAACATCTTCTGCTGAATTAACATTATGCACCAATACAAAATAACCATGATTCTTTGCCTGTTCCTCAATTCCAGACAAAACTTCTGCGGTAAATGGATCAGAAAATACAAAATCAGCATTATCAATAGCCGAAAAATAAAGCAATCCTATTAAAAATGCAATCGTCTTACCGATTCCCTGACAGACAGAACACATTCCACTAGGATCATTAAATGAATAAGCATTTGCATATCCTAAACTAGGTGTTGCAAAACATGAAAACAACACACGAAATAACGCATTGATGTTAGTAATCGTCCCTAACGTTGAGCGCGCACTGCCACCAATCTTCTTTTGATTGACCACAATCGCCGTAGAAAGATTATCAATCTCATCAACCTCTGGACGACTGTATTTAGGTAAAAATAAACGGGTAAAACTATCATAGGTGTCATTCAGTTGACGACCAGCTTCTTGGGTAATAGTATCAAAAACAATCGATGATTTTCCTGAACCAGATACGCTGGTAAAAATACTAATTTTATTTTTGGGAATTTTGAGACTGACATTTTTAAGTTGTTTCTCTTGCGTGGATAATTTCAATATACTCGTTCATTTGGTACTCCCCTTTATTTTGAAATAGTTGAGAATGTTTCAATGAGACACGGTATTTTTGGCAGATGTTTAGTTTACCTAGAAAGAGGTATAAAAATCAAGAAAAAAAGAGAGGCTGACTCATAAGTAGTTTTATTAGTCGAAAATGATAGTTTATAAAAATAGGAACCGCATCAAATCAACATTCTTTAGAATGGATTTGATGCGTTTTTCTTTATTTTTTGACTTATGAGTCAACCTCTTACTCTTCGTCATGGATTTGATTAGCTAATTATTGCTCCACTTGTTCACGAATGAAATTTAAGTACTGCGGTAAAAATAAAGGAATTTCTTCAAAGCGTGGACTTTGATTTTCATACGCTTTTGCATCTAGGTTTCCTTCCCCTGTAGCAATTTCAATCAATAATTGATTTGGGTCACGATAATAAAGTGATACAAAAAATTCACGATCTTTTATTCCTGAATTTATAAAATTGCGCTCTTGTAATTGTTTGTCGATGCGTTGTAAATCAGATTTATTTTCTACGCCAAACGCAACATGATGGACGCTACCAATCCCTTCAATGGCAACTGGATTCTCACGATCTTGAATAATCTGAACTTCTTGATAGAACTGAGTGTCTTGATTTTCTAAGATTGTCACTCGTTGATGACCCGAAAAGAAACTGACGTATTCTTTGTGCTACCAGCCTACCGACAATAACTCTCGTTCAGTCGCATCGGAATATTGTACGCGTAGTTGAATGGCATCAATTCCTAAAATGGCATGCTCTGTAGGGATCTGGTCTGTGACATACGGGAAATAATCATCAATATCTTCAAATTCGCGTAAGGGAACTAAAGCTAATCGTGTTGCATCTGGCCCTTCAAAACGTAAGATAGGTCGTCCAGAAAATGATTCGATTCCATAATGGCAAACGCCTTGTGTTTCAAAATATATTTCCCAAAAATGCAATGATGCTTCGGAAGGAACTTTTAGTATCGTTCGTTCAATCGTATTGGTTCCAAAAAACTGGTTGTTCCCTTCTTGTACTTCAAAAAAAGTCAGTTCAGTTCCCACACGGTGGTGATTATCTGAAAAAAACAGGTGATACATGGTATGATCGTCTTGATTAATTGTTTTCATTAGTAATTTTAAACCGAGTATATTATGATAAAAGTCAAATGTCGGTCGAATAAAGCGATTCACAATAGAAATGTGATGAATACGTGCGGGCATAATATCTAAAAATGAGAATCAAACCTATAAAAGATGGTGAACAACTTTTGTTTTCATCAGAAGAAAATAAGCCCCTTTATTTAGACTATGTAAATCACAATTTGAAAATCATCATTAAAGAGAATAACTTAAAACATATCACACTTCATGGTTTTCGTCATACCCATTGTAGTCTGCTCTTTGAATCTGGTGCGTCTGTCAAAGAAGTGTATGTTCGACTTGGACATACAGATATTAAAACCACTATGGATGATATATACACCCATATCGCGAAAAAGCAGACAGAGGAAACGGCAATTCGTTTTGCAGATTTCATGAGTTCTACAGAGGAAAAGCAAGGAAGTTTGCAGAAGGTCAAAAGTATGGTCAAAAACGAAAAAAGCAGACTATCCCTATTAGATAGTCTGCTAAACGTTGAGTTATCAGTATTTTTCTTATTCCGCAGCGTTTGCGTTTTTGAGACCGTATTGATTCTCTTTTTTTAATTTCATGCTTTTCCAACCTAAAAATGTTATTTAATTACTTAGTTTATATAACACGAACCTATACCAAGTACCAGTAACCCCAGCTTTTATTCCGCGAACTTTATGAAATAAAATCGTTCTAGATAAAAATAGCTTTTAATCTTTGTCTTTACTGTTTATAAAAATTTTTAAATTATACACCTAGTTTAAATCCACGAAGTGATGCTCCTATTTCATCTTCAGTTATACCAATGTACCTTTTTGTAATTGCTTGCGAGCTATGATTAAAAATAAACATTAAGGTAGCAATGTCTCTAGTTTTCTTGTAGTAGTGATACCCAAAAGTTTTTCTTAATGTATGTGTTCCTATATCATCTCGTCCTAATTTTTCTGCTATATCTGCATATATCTGATAGACACGATCCCTTGTTATATGTCGACCTTGTTGCCGACTCGGAAATAACCAATCATTTTCTTCTTTACCTTCAGTATATAATAAAATTTCTTCTCTCAAATTATCTATAAAAATCGGTTTTCGCTTACCTGTTTTATGTTCAACAATAATAGGCTTACTTTTGCCTCGTATATCTCCAACTTTTAATCCTATAATATCTGACATACGTAACCCATTATTGATTCCAAACAAAAATAAAAAACTATCTCTTTCCGGATTACTTGTTCTTCTTAGCCAAAACTGAAAATCTTGTATCTCTTCATTTGTCCTTAACGGTTGTACATTATAGCTCACTATTGTTTCCCTTCTTAAAAATATTCTGAGTTAATGATTATGTATATATTTTACCATAATCATTAACTTATATATATAAACTTTTGAAAGTCAATAAAATCAAGGGATTTAGTTTATGATTTTATATCATTTCAGTAACTCAGAATATTCCGACTTTTTTGTACAAAAAAATTAACCTTACTTATATGAAGATTCTAAGCTCTTATTTAAATTTTAGACGGGCAGTTATCCGTAGAAGTTCTTAGAATAGCTAATTTACATAATTAAATTATATGAAATTTAAGTTTGAACAATATACTAAGAACTCCCCTTACTATAAAGTGAAATAAATTAGCATATGAATAACCGTGCTACCAAGCTTTTCATTAATAAAATATTTTTATTAATATTTTATAACTTTACGCAAGATCATAATTTTGTCTGTGTAGATATTTCGTTATATCACTAAAGATAATAAGATTTAATGACCTCATTAATATTGTTTGCTAGGTCCAAACTCTTATTAAACTTTCTTTGCTATAAAACCCAAACATAGTAATAAAAGAATAACTTATTACCTTTAAATTATACTACCAACAAATGGTAGTATATTATTAATTTATATAATATGAAACCTAAAATATAGTAGTATGTTAATTTATACTAAATTAAATAAAGTACTACCTTTAATAGGTAGTACTTTATTATCAAGCCATTATTCTTTCTTCTACTAGTTTTTTTTGTCACATAATTTTGCAATCAATAAATGTTGCGCAATAAGTATAAGAATTCCATTTTCTAAATTTGAAAGGTGATCCATAATTTCATGTTCAAGTAGTTTATTAATTGTCCACTTGTCGCTTCATCTAAAAATTTTATAGGTTTTAGGAATGCTATTCGCTTATTTTAGGAAGATTTTAACTGTTTGCTATAGATATATATCATACTAGTATCGTAATAAAAGTACTCTAAAAGAAGAATTTTCAAATACGCAAAATTAAGTACGAAAGAGTTGAAACAAATTTGGAGAAAAATGAGCATAGAATGTCTGATGAGTTAAATAGACCTAAAAATTATCTAAAAGTGGAGCAAAATTAGGAATTACAAACAAAACACTAAATTAGTTTATATAATTTTCCGTAATATTTAATATATATGAAAAGGAAAACGTAGAAAATTACGTCTACGTTTTCCTATTTAGTTCTATATTTTCATTAAATTTTATATTTGCTCTTTTCACTTTTCGGAATAAATTCACTGTGACTCTTGATACCTTCTTTTATATATTGCTAATGTATTTTCTCCATTGCTATGAAAATAGAATCAACATATTTATAATATCTATCTAATCTATTTTCATTTCACCGCAGCATCTTATTAAATAACGTGTAAATAAGAATATAAAAGTTATTGAACTAATTAATAAAGATAGAATCATCGTAGTTGGATACGTAGATGAAACCTCAACTATAGTTCTTTTCCCCGTACCTTTAATAGACACTAAACCATTGTCATTTTCTATAGTGCTCTTTTTCCCATTTACTTTCACAACTGTTCCCCAATAATTGAATACAGGTAATGTGATATTTTGCTCATCGGCATCTTCTACTGTATAGACTATTTTGGAATTATATGCTTTATGAGATGCATTCTCCCACCGATCACCAACTTTTACTTCATGTTTCTTTAAATGATCTTTATATTTCAATGCATCTAATGGTGCATAGTCATATAGGCCTCCAGTTCTTGAGGATGTATAACGTGTAACATCTTTTTTGGTCATAACTAAACGACCTTTATACGACTGAATTTTATGCGAATAATTTGCTTCTGTTGCTGCAGTCACAGTAAAAATAATAAGAACTATTCCTACAAGGCTCCACATACTTTTTTTGTTGCTTGTTTTCCACTTTAAAAACACTATGGTTAAGATTAATGAACCAAAAAGCACTTGAAAACCCAAGGTTCTCGGTTCTGTTGCGAAGTTTGAAAATCAAACGCGCCCTCTCTGAACTCCAAATATCTTAGGCTGTTATTCCCATTAATACCTTGATTTCAGTAGACACCGAAAAGCCGAAGAGCGTTCCATTTCTTCGGTTCTTTTTATATATTCCTCGAATGGTCTCCATGCCCTTAATCGTGGAAGAGGCTGTACGGAGACTTTGATAAAATTTATTTCGTCGTTTAATAGGTCGATGGTCTTGTTCTATTAAATTGTTAAGATACTTCACAGTTCGGTGCTCTGTCTTAGTATATAAACCCACACTCTGTAACTTTCTAAAGGCGGAGCCAAGAGAAGGTGCTT
>SKDZ01000282.1_pt1 | contig 29867 bp, 25 predicted proteins | sample 4826551 | NCBI WGS metagenome assembly SKDZ01 (sample SAMN11008822, study PRJNA524170) | human gut metagenome | biome: Human fecal sample; material: Feces; isolation source: fecal sample from pouch patient p12, p15 | host: Homo sapiens | place: Israel: Tel-Aviv | collected 2016-02-02 | reverse complement strand
GTCAGTAAATTATATTTGATTTTTGAAGCATTTAGCCTTATATCTTGGTATAATAAAAGTATGAAATTAACAGATTCAGTGCAATTTTTAAAAGGTGTGGGGCCAAAGTCTGTGGAAAATTTCCATAAGTTAGGAATTTTCACAGTTCAAGATTTACTGCTTTATTTCCCTTTTCGTTATGAAGATTTCGCAAGTCGTTCGGTTTTTGAACTTGTTGACGGAGAAAAAGCAACGATTATTGGAACGGTAGTGACCCCAGCCAATGTTCAGTATTACGGATTTAAACGTAATCGACTTTCATTTAAAATTAAAGAAGGTGAAGCCGTCGTTGCTGTCAGCTTTTTTAATCAACCCTATTTGGCTAATAAAGTGGAGGTTGGAAAAGAAATTGCGGTTTATGGAAAATGGGAACAGGCAAAGCAACAACTGATGGGAATGAAAGTTGTGGCTCAGGTGGACGATGGATTAGAACCTGTTTATCATTTGACAGCGGGTATGAAACAAAGTCAATTGGTCAAAGTGATTCATCAAGTTTTTGAATCAGGGCTTCTGTCAGAATTACCTGAGAACTTACCAGAATTTTTGATAGAAAAATATCGTCTGATGAACAGGCAAGAAGCCGTTTTGGCCATGCATTTTCCAGAAGATATGGAAGCTCATAAGCAGGCATTGCGACGTGTAAAATTTGAAGAATTATTCATGTTTCAGTTGAAATTGCAGGCACTGAAAAATAAAGAAAAATCAGGACGAGCAGGTTTACAAGTTATATTTGAGCAAGAAGAAATTGATAAAAAAATTTCGGACTTACCTTTTGAATTGACTGGTGGCCAATCCCGGGCTTTGACCGAGATTCTGGATGACATGAAATCTCCTTACCACATGAATCGGCTTTTGCAAGGTGATGTGGGATCTGGTAAGACAGTTGTCGCTTCGCTTTCAATGTATGCGGCTTGTCTGGCAAATTTTCAAGCAGCAATCATGGTTCCAACGGAAATTTTGGCTCGTCAGCATTTTGCAAATTTACAGGCACTCTTTCCTGAGTTGCAAATCTCACTATTAGTTTCAGGCTTAAAAGCAGCTGAAAGACGGGAAATATTAGCTGATTTAGCTAGTGGGCATACGCACATGGTAGTGGGAACGCATGCGTTGATTCAAGAAGGAGTTGATTTTTATAACTTAGGTCTAGTGATTACAGATGAACAACACCGTTTTGGGGTCAATCAGCGGAAAATTTTGCGGGAAAAAGGGCAAAATCCAGATGTATTAATGATGACGGCAACGCCAATTCCAAGAACGCTTGCGATTACGGCTTTTGGAGATATGGATGTTTCAATTATTGATGAACTGCCAAAGGGGCGTCAACCCATTACCACAAGATGGGTTAAACATGAACAGTTTTCTGAAGTTTTAAGTTGGGTAAAAGGTGAGGTTGCCAATGATTCTCAAGTCTACTTTATTTCACCATTGATTGAGGAGAGCGAAACCCTAGACCTGAAAAATGCAGAAGCCTTATTTGCGGAATTAAATGACTACTTTGGTTTATTTGCCAAAATTGGGCTTTTACATGGAAAAATGAAAAATGATGAAAAAGACCAAATTATGCAAGAATTTAAGGCTAAAAAATTGGATATTTTAGTGTCAACTACTGTAATCGAAGTAGGGGTTGACGTGCCTAATGCAACCATCATGGTCATTATGGATGCTGACCGTTTTGGACTGTCACAACTTCATCAGTTACGAGGACGTGTTGGTCGGGGAACAAAAAAATCTTACGCCATTTTAGTGGCAAATCCTAAGTCGGATTCAGGAAAACAACGGATGAAAATTATGACAGAGACGCAAAATGGTTTCGTTTTAGCCGAAGAAGATTTGAAAATGCGTGGTTCTGGGGAAATTTTTGGACTTCGTCAATCAGGACTTCCAGAATTTATTGCGGCAGATTTGGTCAATGATTATAATATTTTAGAAGTAGCCAGACAAGAAGCAGTTGAAATTTTTAAAAAGGCAGACGAGTTTCCTGATTTGATTGCGCAAGTGAACGTTGAGGGTGGATTTGACTGATGAATGAGAATGAATTGAATGATTTGTTTTTGGATATTTGGTTAGATTTTGAAGAATTAAAAGTAAATCCCGAAAGTGCTGAGGTCTTAATTCCGAACAGCATGCCACTTTTATGGTTCGGAGATTTACCAGCCTATGAAAAATCGGACTTAAAAATACTGACCGTCAGTAAAAATGCATCTTATGCCGAATTTGGTGAAAATCAACGTTTTGAAAAATTACTGACAGAACTTTCGTCAGTAAATCTGGAAATTTACAAGTCAAATCTTAATCAATATTTTGAATATAATCCCAGTTCTTGGTTCAATCAGTTAGCAAAATTTTTTCCAATTTTTGATGCAGCTTACAAACAGTCTGAAAATCAAATTAACCGAGCCTTGCATATTGACTTGTTTACACCAATTCCAACAGAGCCAGTCTGGCCGAATTTAACCAAAAGTCAACAATCTCAATTCGTAATGAAATTTCCACAAATTATGCAGATTTTAAAGCCTGATATTTTGTTGACCAGTCTGTCAGTAAGTAATTTAAAAATTTTACTTAAAAATGCAGGAACCGAAATCGAAGAAATTTTCAACGAAGAAGAGCTAGGAAAATCGGCCAAGTATGTTCGGGCTTATCGACTTGATAAAAAATTAATCGTCATCAACGGTCGCAATTTCCAAGGCACTTATTTTGGTGGAATGACTGACCTCTTTGTGCAAAAGTGTTTGAGGGAAATTAAAAAGATGATGTAAATTACTGACAGGAATTTCTGTCAGTAAAAAAACAAATGATTTTATTCAATTTTTTGAATTCTCTGATATAATAATTTTATGGATAAAGAAATTGGAAAGATCTTTCGAGAACTAAGACAAGAAAAAGGACTGTCATTAGAAAAAGCAAGTGAAGGAGTTATATCAATTTCACAACTTTCGCATTTTGAACGTGGAAAGGGTGATTTAACAACTGGCAAGTTCTTTGCTTTGATTAAAAATATTGATGTTTCAATCGATGAATTTTCGGCAATTTTAACAAATGATGCTTCATCACTCTTATTTGAGCAAGCTGGAAGGTTAGAACAGGCTGGGAAAATTGATGAATTAGTCAAATTGTATGAAAATGAACGAAAAATATATCGAAAAACGAATGAAAGACAGCATCAATTAAATGCAATTGCACTAAAATCTATGCTGATTAATTATGGGAAAGTTAAAAGTCTGACGACAATTGAACAGGAGATCTTAGAAAATTATTTTTACGAAATAGAAGAATGGAAACCCTCAAATCTTCGATTTTTTGCGATTGCCTTAACGCAACTTGATAATAAATCCATTGTTTTTTATTTGGATAATATTTTAGAGCAAAATAATTTAGATAATAATTTAATTCTGATGATTTTGAGAAATGCAATCTATATTTTGTCGCATAATAATCAAACTGAAAAAGTGAAAAATTATTTAGAGCAGTTTAAGGTCCGGATTCCCCAGATTGGAAATATCGAAATCGGAATTTCATATGCAATACAAGAAGCAGATTTGTATGAAATGTCGGGTAATATTCAAGCCACGATTACCATTTTAAAACGTATTGCAAAAACTTATGAAGCGTTCTTTATGCCAGAAAAAGCAAAAATTTATCGCGAAGAAATAAAAAAATTGCAGCAAAAGTTGTGATTTTTTTATTATATATAGGAAATGATAAAAATCGATATTTTTTTGCAGTAAAATAAATTTATTAAATTAAGGAGGTTTTCAAAATGAAAGAACAAGTGATTGAGCTTAATCTTCTTCCTAAAGAAGTTGAAAATGAAGAAGATGTTAATATTACCTTTTATTGTCCTATTGTGGAAGTTTAATCTAAGTGTACCCGACCTTTTTAGGTTTGGGTTTTATTATAAGGAACAACTATGGGAAAATTTACTTATTTCACAACAGAAAGTTATAAACTTCCAAAATATGGATTTAAAATTCACGTATCTGCGACAATTGAAAGTTATGAAGAAGTTTTTGGATTAGCAACAAATTTTTTGTCAAAACAAGAAGTATTTTATAAATATCTATCAACTCGTGAGGATTTTATCGAAAATATTTCTAAAACTGCAGCTCCAGCAGAAAGTGGAAAATTATTTACCATTTATCCTGAAAATATAAAGGCTACTGAGAGGATTTTAGTGGATTTATCAGAGATTTTAGTCAAATTTGAGGGGGTCTATATCTTAAGCGATAGAAATTTTAATAATTCTAAAACGGTTTTTTATCGATTTGGTTTTTTTCAAAATATAGATGAATGTACAATCGTAAAAAATGGGAAAATTTGGGAAGACTTTCAAAAAACGTATTTTGATTTACCGGCTTGGATATCTGACCCCTTTTATCAAGAAAATAAGGAAATGAATGAAAAAAATAGGTTAAATGATTTAGATTTGACGAAAATTATCCGACAAAATAATGGAGGAAACATTTATTTTGGAACTGTAAAAAATCAAAAAATAATTGTAAAAGAAAGTCGGGCCAATATATTAACTTTTGTGAATTTAAAATCAGAAGAATTACGCGAAAACGAATTTTTTATGAGTGAGCTGTTAAATTCAGCTGATTTTTTACAACCAATTGAAAAATTTTCTGCTTGGATTAATCATTATTATGTTTATAAGTTTATTGATGGACAAACACTTAGAGAATTTCAAAGCAAATTTTCCTTATTTGATAATCTGACTGAGAATAAATTAGTGATTTTTTCAAAAATTATTAAACAATTAATTGAAATTTTGGGAGAAGCACATCATAAAATGGTAATTTTAGATGATATTCACCCTGATAACTTTTTGATTGACAAAGCTTATAAAATTCATTTTATTGATTTAGAATCTGCTCATAAGTTTAATGAATTGGAAAAAGTTACTGCAAAAACAAAAGGATTCTATTTAAAAATTTGGTCAAAATTGACGGAAACGGAAAAAGACCTAAGAAAAGTTGGTCAGCTGATTTTATTTCTAATTGGGCAATTAAATGTGTTCAATCAGCAAGAAAGAAGCCTTGAAGAAACGATTATTTTAGCTGCTAAAATCTTTGAGAGATTTGAAGTTGAAACAAATATTTCTGACTTATTAATTTATTTATTTACTGGAAGTTCTACAAAAAAAGCTTTAGAAATTTCTAAAAAACTTTATTTTTATAAATCAGATATTTTTTTACATATTTCTAAAGAGTACTTGGAAGAACCAAAGAACTTGGTCACATTTATCAAAGAAAATAAATTTGAACATCTAGGACTAAATGGTTTAACTGGTTATTTGTGGAAATTATCAATTTTAGAAAAAAATGAATTAATTAATGAAAAAATTGAATATTTACTTTCACAATTAAGTGATTCATTTTTACATTTATCTGGGAAACATTACTCTCCCTACATATTAAATGGCTCTAGTGGTTTGGCACTCTTTTTGCTGATCTATAATTTTGAAAAATATGAAAAGCAGATTATTAAAATAGCAAATGGAATGAATGTAAAATTTGCAAAATCAATGGATTTTGAGAAAGGGTTATCAGGAATTTCATATTTTTTATTAATACTCTATCAGAAAACTGGAAATAAAAAATATTTGTATTGGGCTGATGAACAGTTAAAAACTTGCGAGTTATTTGTTAAAAATAAAAAGCTATATAATTTTTATACTAAAAGATATGAAGAAAGCTTTTTAAAAGGTTATGAGGGATATAAATTTACCAAAGAGCTAAGGAGAAAACTATGAACTTACTAAGAAAAAATAAAACATTTACTTCCTTGCTGTCTAGCTCGATTTTTTCTATGTTGGGAACGAGTTTATTTAATATTGTTTTTCTGATTTATGCGAGTAGTTTGCCCAATCCAAAAATGATGATTTCGTTGGCCGAAATATGCCTGTTATTACCGGTTTTATTTGCCGCTTACACGGGTTTTTTAGCTGATAAAACAAAAAATAAAGCAAATTTTATGATTCGTGCGAGCTGGATTCAAGCGATATTATTCTTTTTATTGATTTTTTTGATGATGGAGAAAAATTTTATCACTTTTTTTGGCATAGCTGGTGTGAAAATTTTGACCGACCTGATTACCAGCTATAAATCTGGTTTACGCGCACCAATTTTACAAAATAATCTAAACGCAGAGGAGATACAACCAGCTTTTGGGCAAATACAAGGCCTATCATCTATTATAGAAATTATCGGGCAGCCTTTGGGGGTAACAATTTTGGCTCTTTCTCACCAGTCTTTTTCTTTGGTGGTTTTGATTAATGGGATTTTATATTTACTTAGTGGATTCTTTTTATTGATTTTCCGAAAAAATTTGACTTTTAAGACCGTTTATTTTGATGAAAAATTCAAATTTAATATCAAAGAAAGCTTTTCACAAATTCGTGATGTTATCACTGGAAATAATTCATCAAATTTTTTAGTGTTAGTTTTTTCATTAGTTTTTATCAACTTTATTTTGGCGGGTATTGGGCCTTTGACCAGCTTGGCAATGTTAAAATTTAATCCATTTCCCGTCAGTTACGGGACGGCTATCATGATTTTCAACGTTGTTTTGATGCTAGGAATGCTCGCGGGCTCATTTATTATGGGGGATAAACTAAAAGATTGGGAACTTCCCAAATTAATGATTGCTACCTTTTTGATGATTGCACTTTTTGCAGCTTTGGTGACTCATTTTGGTTTGCTTTCTCTGATATTCCTCTTTGCTTTGGCTTACATTTCCGCCAAAGCAAGCCCTAAAGTCAACCGGCTCATTATGGAAAACATTTCTTCGGAAAATTTGGGAAAAATTGGTGGAGGAATTACGACTATTTTTACATTTTCAGTACCATTTGGTGGAGCTATCTTTGTGTTTTTGGCAAATTTAATAGGCGTTGCTCTCACATTTTACATTATTTCTATTTTTGCTCTTCTTGTCTTTTTACTTTTACTATCAGTAATTTTTCGCCAATAAAAAAGAGTTCAATTGAACTCTTTTTTATTTCCCTAAACAAAATTGTGAGAAAAGTTGTGTAATCAATTCATCAGGAGCGGCTTCGCCTGTGATTTCTCCAAGTAATTGCCAACAACGTGTGACATCGACTTGAATCAAATCAACAGGTAAGCCAAGAGCAAGCCCGTTACTTGCTTCCTTGAGTGCTTTTAAAGCTTCTTCAACAAGCGAAATGTGACGAGCATTTGATAAGACGGTTGCGTCTTTGGCTTCAATCTCACCAGCGAAGAAAATTTGATTGATTTTTTCTTCAACAGCAGATAAATTATCATTTTTAAGGGCTGAAATTCGAATAAAATCACCGGAAATTTGATTAATATCAAGTTTTTCGGGCAAATCAGTTTTGTTAAGTAAAACAATACGATTGGCATTTTTAGATAGCTCTAAAAGTTCCAAATCTTTATCAGTCAATTCCAGTGAGGCGTCCAAAACTAGCAAAACCAAATCAGCTTCGGCTAAGGCCTTTTTAGAACGTTCAACCCCAATCGCTTCGACTAAATCATCTGTTTCACGAATCCCAGCGGTGTCTACTAATTCAAGAGGTACGCCACCAATATTGGCAAACTCGGTAATAACATCACGTGTTGTTCCAGCAATGTCAGTGACAATGGCTTTTTCTTCACGTAATAATTGATTGAGTAAGCTTGATTTTCCAACGTTTGGACGTCCAATAATGGCCGTTTTTAAGCCTTCGCGTAAAATTTTTCCGCGTTTAGCTGTTGATAAAAGATTTTCCAAAAGCTGTTCAAAATGAGCAGTCTTTTCAAGGAGCATTTGTGAAGTCATAGTTTCTACATCATCATACTCTGGATAATCAATATTGACCTCGACTTGTGCTAAACTTTCGAGAATATCTTGACGAATATTATTAATCATTTTTGAGAGACTTCCGTCAAGTTGTTTTACGGCAATATTCGCTGCTTTATCGGTTTTTGCGCGGATTAAATCCATGACAGACTCAGCTTGTGCCAAGTCAATCCGTCCATTTAAGAAAGCACGCTTGGTAAATTCACCAGGTTCAGCAAGTCTTGCACCATTACGTAAAAGTAATTGCAAGATTTCTTGTGTGACTGCAATCCCACCGTGTGTGTTGATTTCAACAATATCTTCACGAGTGAAAGTTTTAGGCGCACGCATGACTGAAACCATCACTTCGTCAACCAGACGTTCTTCTTCAAAGATGTGGCCGTAATTAATCGTATGGCTAGCAACTTGAGCTAAATTTTTTCCTTTATAGACAGATTGAGCAATTTTCAGGGCATCTGTTCCTGATAAACGAACAATGGCAATTGCTCCTTCACCAAGCGGTGTCGAAATCGCCGCAATCGTATCAAATTCTTGTGTTAATGTCATAAAGACTATTTTAACGCAAAAAGCTTGAATTTCCTAGCCTATTTAATTTATTTTTTTATAAAAAATAAAATTCTATTAAGCTTGAGTTTCCACACATAAAAATGCTGAAAAAGAGATTTCTGCGTTTAGGTTAAGCTGTCCAATTGTGATAGGGTGCTAAAGCGCCTAGTTGACTTACAAAATAAGAGTATAGTGGAACTACAATTCGAGGCAAAATGACTTGCTGAACCAAAAAAATTTACTATTTTTCTTCACCTTTTTTCCCATTTGTGCACACAATCTTGATATAATAGTAGACATGACTTATCAAGTAAAAATTATCTATCCAAAAGAAGAAGCAGCTGAAAACAACAAACTGACTGAACGGACTTTTAATGAGTTTATTGATGGACTCGAATTAGAAGAAGTCATCACGCAATATGAACAATTACTGACCAAGGGCTACTCAATCTCGGTCAATTTTGCTCCCCCTCAACTTGATGATAAAGGAACTGAACCAGATCCTTTTATGATTGCTGGACGCTTAGAGCTCGCGGGAATTCCTTATAAAGCCACTTTAAAATTAAAAGCAAGTGGTGATTATGAATCAATGGTAAAAATCGCTAAAATGATTGAACAGCAAGATTATGATTATGATATCTCAGCTAAATTGCAAATTCGCGAGAATTCATCGGTTGATTTTGAAAAAGAAGGTTCTTGGTTTGACAAAGATTATACCAAATATACCATTTTGCCCAAAGCAAGTAGTCAAGATATTGCTGACTTAAAGACACTCTATGACGCACTTGTTGAAGAGCATCAAAAGGTGACAATCAATATTAAAGCAAAAGTCAAAAAAGATGATGATGACAGTTTTGCAAATCAATTGGCAGCTTATCCACCTGAAACAATGGTTATTTTTAAACTTACAGATGCTGATATTTATGGAGAATAAAAAAAGTTACAGACCAGATTTCTGTCAGTAACTTTTATTTTTACTGACAGAATTTTCGCCAATAAAATAAGGAGTATCAATACTTGTAATAGGCTAAAGTGTGAATTCGCAGACAAAAGTCGCTCAAGTGATTTTTTAGATGCCTTAGTCAGCAAGCTGACAAGGACTACCCTAAGTGGGAAATTATCGTTCCCGCTTCGTTCGGTTATTAGCTATGCTATAATAAAGGCATGAGACTAGATAAATTTTTAGCAGAAAGTGGCCTCGGAAGCCGGAGTGAAGTCAAAGTTTTATTGAAAAAAGGGCGCGTGACCGTTGCTGGTGAAATTCAGCGAGATGGCAGATTTCAAGTGGATAAGAATTCCAGACAGGTGGCTTTTGACGGTCAAATTTTAGATTACCAAGAATATTATTATTACTTATTGAATAAACCGCAAGGAGTCGTATCCGCTACGAAAGATAATGTTTTTAAAACAGTTGTTCAACTTTTATCAGAAAAAGATTTTCGTAAGGATATTTTCCCGGTCGGACGTTTAGATAAAAATACCGAAGGACTTTTGATTTTAAGCAATGATGGGGCTCTTGGCCATGATTTAACTCAACCCAAAAAACACGTTGAAAAAGAATATTTTGCACGAATTGATGGAAAAGTTACTGACGAGATTATCAATAAATTTGCTGAAGGTTTGACTTTGAAAAATGGTGAAAAAGCAAGACCAGGAGAATTATTTGTTGAGAAAACTTACAAAGGCGATAGCCAATCCGGCTGGGTCAGTGAAATTCGAGTTATTATTCATGAAGGAAAATTCCACCAAGTCAAACGGATGTTTGAGGCAGTTGAGATGTATGTCCTTTATCTCAAACGAATTCGGATGGGCAATTTAGCTTTGGATTCAGATTTAGCTCTGGGAGCTTATCGTCCTTTAACAATCGAAGAGATTGAAAACTTAAAAAAATAAAAGTTACTGATGAAAATTCGAAGGTATCCGTAAGCTAAAGTGCAACGGCTATCCTCTGACAGAATTTTTCGTCAGTAACTTTTTTAATTTTCACGATTAATATTAACTCCAAGCACAGTCAGATGACCATTAGAAATTAATTTGATGATGAGATGAGCAAAATCCCGAGCGGACATTTGTGTCGAAGAAGAGACCCACCAATCTAATGTTCCGACCAAAATTGAACTAATATAAGAAATCACGAAGTCATTAGGAACTACAACATCTTTTTCTCTAACATCCAATTTCTCAAATAACTCAGTATAACGCTCAGATAAAATTTCCAGAAATCTATTTTTCAAACGTTGATCACGTGCTCTGTCAGTAATCATTTGTGCAACCTCTGGTTTATCCTGAACAAATTCGTAAAAGCGACTCAGGACAGTTTCAATTTCCTTGACGTGAACATTATTTCCATCGACCAAATTTTGTTCATCCAAAATACCAGTAAAACTAGCCAAAAATTGGTCAATCAAACTATCATATAAATCTTGTTTGTCAGCATAATGAGCATAAAAAGTTGCTCGATTAATCATGGCTGAATCGGCAATTTCTTGAATTGAAATTTTTTCAAATTTTTTTTTGTGCAACAAAGTAAAAAAAGCCTGACTTATCAATTTTCTTGTTCGTTATACGCGCAAATCATCTGATTTAACCATAAGAACCATCTTTCCATTATCTAGTGGGTAAAGAAATTATGTAATCTGCTTTGTCTAATTTTTCACATCATGCGATTATCTCCATTATAATCAAAAAAAAGCTTAAAGTCATTTAAGTATTTAGTCAAAACATTTTGTCATTCGATGTCAAAGTCTTTTAACATAATCAACAGCTTGTTTTAAATTGTCGTTTATGTGACAACCACGCCCTTTTTGCTGGTTGATTTTCTTATGACAAATGATAAAATGAACATATAATAAGATAAGCAACAGACCGTTTAAATTACTTTTTATCAAAATTCTGTGCCTAAAAGATAAATTAGATAAAAAATCTAATTTGCCGAAAAATGAATATTAAGGATTTAGAGGACTTGTTCAAGTGATATTTCTCACATAACTAGGAGACCATCTTGACACAAATTTATAAAACAGGGATTGACGTTGGTTCAACCACAGTAAAACTCGTAGTTTTTGACGAAAATTATAAACTCATTTTTTCACGTTACGAGCGCCACTTTTCTGACGTTAAAGCAGCAACCATTAAAGTATTCAATGATTTTATTGCCGAACACGGAGATTTAAATTTAGAATTAGCCATTACCGGTTCAGGAGGAATGGGACTTGCAGAAGTCATTGACGTTCCCTTTGTCCAAGAAGTGATTGCCTCATCCATTACCATCGAAAAATTCATTCCACAAACAGATGTCATGATTGAGCTTGGCGGCGAAGATGCCAAGATGACTTTTTTTGACAATGGGACTCAAGAATTACGGATGAACGGAACTTGTGCCGGTGGGACAGGTGCTTTCATTGACCAAATGGCTGCCCTTTTGAAAGTTGATGCTAATGGTGTCAATGAATTAGCTAAAAACTATGAAAAACTCTATCCAATCGCTTCACGTTGTGGCGTTTTTGCCAAAACTGACGTTCAACCCCTTTTGAACGAAGGAGTGCGTCGTGAAGATATAGCAGCCAGTATTTTCCAAGCTGTTGTCAATCAAACCATTGCCGGATTAGCCAGTGGTCGAAAAATCAAAGGCAATGTTGCCTTTCTTGGCGGACCTCTTTTCTTTATGAGTGAACTGCGCAAACGTTTCATTGAAACGTTGGATTTAAAAGAAGAAAATATTATCTTCCCAGAAAATCCACAACTTTTTGTGGCAATGGGAGCTGCTCTCTACGAAGAAACAAGCCAAAAAACAGCAACCGAACTCATTCATAGTTTGGAAAATGATGATTCTGATAGTTTAATTCCCCAAGATACTATGGATAAACTTTTTGAAAACCAAGCTGAACTTGATGAATTTCGTGCGCGCCATGCCAAAGCAACAGCTAGCTATAAAGAACTCAATGAGCATCACGGCGCGGCCTTTTTAGGAATTGACGCAGGTTCAACCACGACAAAACTTGTCCTTATTGATGACGCGGGAAATATTCTTTATGACCATTATGGATCTAACAACGGAGAACCACTTGAATCAGTTATTAATATTTTAAAAGATGTTTATGCTAAACTTCCAGCGGACGTTTACATTGCCAAATCAACCGTAACCGGTTATGGCGAACACTTGATTAAAGCTGGTCTTCACGTGGATTACGGCGAAGTTGAAACAATGGCTCACTACAAAGCTGCTGATTATTTCAATCCCGGCGTTGATTTCATTCTCGATATCGGCGGCCAAGATATGAAAGCCATGCGAATCCGTGATGGTGCTTTATCTAGTATTCAGCTCAATGAAGCTTGTTCATCAGGTTGTGGTTCCTTCATTGAAACTTTCGCCCATTCGCTCAAACATGACGTTCGTGAATTTTCACAAAAAGCGCTTTTAGCCGAACACCCAGTAAATCTTGGATCACGCTGTACCGTCTTTATGAACTCAAAAGTTAAACAAGTTCAAAAAGAAGGAGCAACAGTTGGTGATATTTCTGCTGGTCTTTCATACAGTGTCATAAAAAATGCCCTCTATAAAGTTATCAAGGTAAAACGTCCCGAAGAACTTGATAAGAAAATCGTTGTTCAAGGCGGAACTTTTTACAATGAAGCCGTATTGCGTGCCTTTGAAAAAATTTCTGAACGTGAAGTTGTCCGTCCAAGTATTGCCGGATTGATGGGAGCTTATGGTTGTGCTTTGATTTCTTTAGACAATGAAGAAACGCACAAAGAATCAGAGCTTTTAAAGCTTGATGAATTAGAAAAATTTACCACTCATAAAGAATTTATGGTCTGTGGACTTTGCGAAAATAACTGTAAAATGACACTGACGGTCTTCAATGATGGCAATAAATTTGTAACCGGGAACCGTTGCGAACGTGGAGCTGAAAAAGCAACAAAAGTTAAAGTCGCTAAAAAAGACAAAAAAGTTAATTTAGTTGATTATAAATATAAAAAACTATTCCGTTACCATAGTTTAAGTAAGAAAAAACAAACTCGTGGAGAGATTGGGATTCCGCGCGTGCTTAACATGTACGAAAATTATCCGCTTTGGCACACGATGCTAACAGACCTTGGCTTCCGTGTTTTTTTGAGCCCACGCTCAGACAAAGAACTCTTTGAAGAGGGAATTGAAACTATTCCGTCTGATACTGTTTGTTACCCAGCAAAAATGAGTCACGGACATATCATGGCTTTGATTAAACAAGGTGTGCCAACTATCTTTTATCCTTCAGTTCTTTTTGAACAAGAAGAACAAAAAAATGCTCAAAATCATTTCAACTGTCCAATTGTCCAATCTTATCCAGAAGTTCTTAAAAATAATATTGACGAAATTCGTGAAGGACAAGTCAATTATCTTCATCCATTTATTAATTTGGCAAATCCTGACGGTGTGGCAGTCAATATCCATAAGTCTTTGACGGCTCAAGGATTTACTGTCAGTCTTGAAGAAGTAAAAGCTGCCGTTCAACATGGTTTTGAAGAAATGGATAAATTCAAAGAAGACTTACGTCTTAAAGCCGAAGATTTACTGATGCAAATCAATTTGAACAATGAAAAAGCCATTGTCCTTGCAGGACGTCCTTATCATTTGGATCCAGAAATCAATCACGGAATTGCTGACATCATTACTCAAGAAGGATTCCATGTGCTGACAGAAGACTCTATCAGTCATTTGGCCGAAGTTTCTGGTCTGCGCGTGGTCAATCAATGGGTTTACCACAGTCGTCTTTATGCAGCCGCAAATGTTGTTTGCAAAAATAAAAATCTAGAACTTGTGCAACTTAATTCCTTTGGTTGTGGTCTTGATGCCGTAACGACAGACCAAGTTGAAGAAATCATGCGTGGACACAACAAGCTTTATACCGTTCTAAAAATTGATGAAGGTTCAAATATGGGAGCCGTTCGGATTCGCTTGCGTAGCCTTAAGGCAGCAGTTTCAGAGCGGACACGTCACAATATTGAAGCAACGACTGAAGTTCATGAATTAGTCCCAGAAACACCAGCATTCACAAAAGAAATGGCTAAAAAACATACCCTGCTCTTGCCAATGTTGTCGCCAATTCACCAAGAAGGACTATTGGATACAGCTTTTGCTGCTGCAGGTTATAATGTAGTTTCTCTGCCAGAAACAAATACTTCTGTAAATAATGGCTTGAAATTTGTTAATAACGATTCTTGTTATCCAGCCATTATTACTATCGGTCAACTTATCGAAGCTCTCCAGTCAGGAGAATATGACCTTGACAATACCTCCGTCATGATGACCCAAACCGGTGGTGGTTGCCGTGCAACTAACTATATTCCTTTGTTGCGTAAAGCTCTGATTGATGCAGGTTTCCCGCAAGTTCCAGTAGTTTCTCTCTCAATGGGAAATCAAGGGACAGAAAAAGGCTTTAAATTCACGGTTCCATTACTGACACGCTTTATGATTGCTGTGCTTTACGGAGATTTGTTTGAACGAGTTGTCTATCGGACACGCCCCTACGAAGCAGTAGAAGGTTCGGTCAATGATTTACATGCAAAATGGCTAGAAAAAGCTCGAAAAAATGTAGAATCAGGGTCAATCTTTGAATTTAATCGCAACATGAAAAAAATCGTTGCAGAATTTGACCAAATTGAACTTCTTGATATTCAAAAGCCACGAGTGGGTGTCGTCGGCGAAATCTTAGTCAAATATAGTAAAACTGCTAATAATGATATTGTTTCCATTATTGAAGAAGAGGGCGGCGAAGCTGTTGTTCTTGATTTAATTGGTTTTATGAATTACAGTTTATACAATCAAATCTGGAAAGCAGATGAGATTGCCTTTAGTAAGAAAAATAAACTCATGGCTAAAACCTTTATTGGAATCATCAATATGCTAGAAAAGCCAATGAATAAAGCTTTGAAGGCATCAAATCGTTTTGATTCAATAGAGTCAATTTATGACGTTGCATCCTCTACTGAAGAAGTGATTTCAATAGGAAATCACACTGGTGAGGGCTGGTTCCTTACTGGTGAAATGATTGAACTTTTGCAAAAAGGAGTGAATAATATTATTTGTCTTCAACCTTTTGGTTGTCTCCCAAATCACATTGTCGGTAAAGGAATGATGAAAGAACTTCGTCGTCAGTATCCAGGGGCTAATCTTGCGCCGATTGATTATGACCCAGGAGTTTCTGCTGTCAATCAATTGAATCGAATTCGTTTAATGATGACCACTGCTAAAAAAAGAATGAACAAAGTTTCTGATTCAGTTGAAAAATCAGAAACAGAGTCCAAATTAGAAACTGCTCAAGCATATTAAAAAGAAAATATAAAAGATACTGACAGTTTTGTCAGTATCTTTTATATTTTCTTTTTCCGAATAGTAACAAATGTTATCAATGCTCGTTATCAATTTTTGGTATCAATTTTTGGTATCAAAGATTGATATCAAAAATTGTTGTCGCGCTTCGTATCATTTTTGTTTAGAATGATTGAGTAACTTAAAAACATTTGAGAACATCTGACCTTTGTTTCTCAAAAAATATTGTTATTTAAGAAAGGAATTTCAAAATGAAATTTGAATTTAAAGGACTCTCTTCATACGAAGAAAATTCAACACCAAACTATGTCGGCGATACAAAAGTACGTAGCGTCATTCAAGACTTTGTCAACATGGATGAAGCAATCGAATATGTTTCAAATCACCACGGTTTTGTAAAAACCGAAGATGGCAAATTTGCTTTTGAAGTAAGAAACATCTCTGCCATCGGTTAATTAGATAAGGATAGCTAGTATGGAACAAAAATATTCAAGAATTTTAGTTGGTATGGATGGTTCAGCAGAATCACTTAAAGCTTTCGATGAAGCAGTTAGAATAGCTAAACGTAATGATGCTGAACTTATTCTTGCTAATGTTATTGAAAAACGTTCATTTCTTGCTGTGAACACTTACGACACAATTGCCGAAGAACAGCATGAAAATGGGACAAAACTTTTATTGCAACAGTTTGCTAAGGAAGCCCTTGAGGAAGGATTAACTGATGTTAGAACCCTTCTGGAATATGGCTCACCTAAAGTAGCAATGGCAACAAAGATTCCCAAACAAGAGAACGTCGATTTGATTGTTATTGGCGCAACAGGGATTAGTTATATAGAGCGTGTAGTTGTTGGGTCAGTTGCAGCATATATTGTTAATCATGCCAAATGCAACACACTCATCGTTAGAAAATAACATATTTACTTAATTCACTTACAAAAAAGAGCAGAAGCTCTTACTTAGAAATGGAAAAAATCATGGAAAAAGAAAGTATTTTTACACCTACTTTCGTAATCAACACGCTTATTAGTTTTTTATTTTATATTGTTTTTTATGTCTTAACTTCTTCAATAGGAACTTATGCACTTCAACAACTGCATCAATCAACAGTTGTAAGTCTTTCCTTGTCAAGCGTTTTTGTTATCGGGGCCCTTATTGGTCGGGTCTGGACAGGGATTAATATCACACGTATCGGAATGAAACGTTTGCTTTATATTGGTGGAATTATTTTTCTTGTTTTAACCTTTGGCTATTATTTGACAACCAATATTCCCTTACTCTTTTTGATTCGAGTGATTCAAGGAGCTGGTTTTGGGATTGGGGCAACGGCGTCAGGAACAATTGCTGGACACGTTGTGCCAGCTTCACGTCGTGGTGAAGGGATTGGTTATTATGCCTTATCCGTTACCCTTGCAGCTGCAGTTGGTCCAGCATTATCAATCATGATTTATTCTTCACTTGGCTTTGGCTCTTTACTTGGAATTGCTCTTGGTTTGCTAGTTGTTACGTTCATCTTGATTTTCTTTGTTCGTGTCAAAGAATTTTCAGATGCAGAGCGTGCCTATGCTTTAGAACATGAACCCAAAGGGGTTGAGCGTTATATTGAAAAATCAGCTCTTCCTATCTCAATTATTGCATTCTTAGCTGGATTTATTGACTCGGCCATCTTAACGGGAATGGGTTCATTTTCTACAGACCTCAAGATTCCACTTGCAGGTTCATTATTCTTTACCGTGTATGCAATTTTAATTTTTGTATCACGTCCATTTACTGGTCGTCTATTCGATACTAAAGGTGATAACTGGATCTTTAATCCAACCTTTATTTTCTTTGCTGTTGCCATGCTTCTTGTTGGACTTGCCGGATTCTTTAGCCCAGCCATTGGATTCGTTGTCTTGTTGATTGCTGGGGGAGCTTTCGGACTTGGGTACGGTGGTGTCGCACCATTTGGTCAAGCAATTGCAATTCGGGATTCAAGTAAGGACCGTATTGGTGTAGCAACTTCTACCTTCTTTGGCTTTTTAGACTTAGGGGTTGGTGGAGGACCAATCGTTCTTGGAGCGATTATTCCGATGTTGGGAAATGGGATGATAGGTTTCCGAAACTTATATCTTTATAGTGCGCCAGCAGTTGTAATTGTTTGGATAATATACTATCTTATTCACGGTAAACATCAAAAATAAAGCTCTGAAGTTTGATTTAAATGATTTACATAAAACATGTTATAATAAAGGGGCTACAGCCCTGTATATGGCGAAATAAATGAATAAAAAATAGCGAGTAGATGAGTTTTAAAATGAAAGAAATGGCAAACGTAAACATTGAATATCTAATCAATACACTGGAACAAAAAAAAGTGAGTGTTGTAACACGCAAAAAACATAGTTATATCATGTATCAAGGGATTGAATCAGAATATATCTATGTACTCAAAGATGGTGTAGCGAAGATTAGCAATATTTTAAGAGATGGTCGTGAATTTAATATTGCCTATGTTGCGGAGCCAGACTTTGTTTCTTTATTGGAAGAGAAACAAAACGATGGAATTTCAGCATTATTTAATGTACGAATTGAGTCTCCAACAGCCAGTTTTTACAAAATTTCACGCAGTGATTTTTGGAATTGGGTTCGTGAGGATTTGAATTTATTCAGAGTTGTTGATGACTTTTATAAACGAAGACTAGCACTTAATTTAGAAATTCTTCAAAAGATGACAATCAATGGTAAGAAGGGAGCGGTTTGCGCTTGTCTTCACAGTTTGATTGATGATTTCGGAATAAGAAAAAAAGATGGAATTCTGATTGATTTTACTGTCACTAATGAAGATATTGCAGGTTTTTGTGGTATTTCTACACGAAATAGTGTTAACCGTATTCTTCATGATTTAAAGGATGAAAAAGTAATTGGAGTGATTGATAATAAAATTATGATTTATAATCCTCAATACCTTGAAGAATATATTAGTTAATATAAATAAATAAAAAAGCTACTTTAAGTAGCTTTTTTGCTATAATTAAGTCAGCGTGATATCGAAATATTCAAGGAGGTAAAATGGAAAATTTAAAAAAACAAGTTGGGATAAAAGCGGCTGAATTTGTTAAATCAGGAATGGTTGTCGGCTTAGGAACAGGGTCAACAGCAGCCTATTTTGTAGAAGAATTAGGGAGACGAGTTGCTGAAGAACAATTAGAAATTACAGGCGTGACAACTTCTAGTGTGACAAGTGAACAAGCAAAAGCGCTGGGAATTCCTTTAGCTTCAATTGATGAAGTAGATTATGTTGACTTGACTGTTGATGGAGCGGACGAAATTGATTCTCACTTGAATGGTATTAAAGGAGGCGGAGCGGCACTTTTAATGGAAAAAATCGTTGCCACTTACTCAAAAGATTATATTTGGATTGTTGATGAGAGTAAATTATCAGAAAATCTTGGTTCTTTTAAAGTTCCGGTAGAAGTTATTCGTTATGGCTCAGAGCAATTATTTAAAGAGTTTGAAAGAGCTGCTTATGCTCCCACTTGGCGTTTAAATGAGGAAGGGGAGAAATTAATAACAGATATGCAACACTTTATTATTGACCTTCATATTGCAAAAATTGAAAATCCCCAAAAACTTGCTGATGAACTTGATTTAATGGTCGGAGTTGTGGAACATGGTCTCTTTAATGATATGGTGAAAAAAGTGATTGTCGCCGGTTCTGACGGAGTAAAAATAATCAGTCAATAAAAAAATCGTCTTACTGACGATTTTTTATTTTTTCAACCATTCTTGAACTCCCCATTTATGGGAGCCACGTTTGAGTTTGCTGATAGCTGTTTCTGGATCAAACCAACTGATGTGATTGAAATCCTCGAGTGGTTTAGAATCAAAGTGAACATTTTTAGTCTCATAGATATAAGCAGGATTATAAAAATATTTATTTCGATGTGAACTATAAAAATACTCATCAGCTTGGCCTAGGAATTCTCCGATTTCAGCAGTAGCTCCCAATTCTTCCATAAGTTCACGGTGAAGCGCTTTTTCTTGATCTTCTCCAGCTTCAATTTCACCTCCGGGAAGAAAGTAAGCTCCGTTAGGGGCTTGAACAAGGCAAATTTCTTTGTTCTCTCTTGCTACAATTGAGTAGACGCCATATCTTGCTTGATAGTCTTTTCCTTCATTCTTTTCGCCAAAAACTGGAATATGATTCATAAAAATTTTCCCCCAAAATTGATTTACATGATAAAAGTTAAATATTTCATCATGTGAAAACCGCTTACAAAAATTTATTACTACTATTCTATCAAAATTCTGTCAAATTTGATAAAATAAGGTACGAGTAAGAAGAACTTATACAATGATCATATTGAAAAAAAGATAATTCAAGAAGAGAGATGTTATAAGAGATGTTTTTGCATTGGGCAAAAAGCGATGTGAAATCACATGGCTTTCGAACCTAAAAGAGAAGGGTTTGAAACATATTACTGAAGGGAACCTAGAATAGTGAAAAAAATTAACTTAAGTAAGCTTATTATTATTGCACTCATTATCATTATTGCAGCGATGTCAGCAATTTTTATTTCAGCCAAAAATTTTAAGTCCAATAAAAATCCGTCAGCAATGACCCAAACAATTAATGACGGGACGAGTTTTGTTGACCGAGTTCTTGTTGCACCAATCCATTTTGTACAAGACAAAGCAAATGAGCTTTCAAACTTGATGGATACTTATCAGCAAAATCAAAGCCTGAAAACACAACTAGCAAAATCAAAAGAAGATGATAATAAATTAAGTGGTCTTGAGTCGGAGAATAAAGAATTAAAGAAAGCTCTGAAACTTCAAGAAACACTTACTGACTATCAGACAGTTGCAGCTAATGTCATTACTCGTGAGCCAGCGTCATGGAATGATACACTGGTTATTGATAGCGGAAGCAAGGATGGCTTGAAAAATGGCATGATTGTAATGGCGAATGGTGGTGTTGTCGGGCGCGTTACCCAAGTCAATAAAAGTAGCGCAAAAGTTGCTCTGTTAAGCTCATCTAAAGGAATTGAAAATAAAATTCCTGTCAGAATTGAAAGTGACGGTTCTCCAATTTATGGTATTTTGAGTAGTTATGATTCTCAACAACAAGCCTATGTTATTAAGAATATAGATTCTCAAGGAAAATTCAAAAATGGTGATTCGGTATTTACCAGTGGTTTGGGTACTAACTCAGGCAGTGAGGGTGGAACACCAAGTGGACTTTTGATAGGGACTGTCATTGGCGAAAAGCAAGACAGTGATGGTCTTGGCAAAATGGTCTATGTTAAACCCGAAACGAATCTTTATGATATTAGATTTGTCTTTGTTATTAAGAGCAAAATTGACGGTCAGTAATTTAAAAGATGACTTTTTACAGGTTAAACATAAACATCAATTTGTTTAGAAAATAACTAGAATACAAGGAATTAAGTAGTGAGTCGATTTACATTTCAATTTTTTAGTCCAATTATTCTTTTTTTGTTAATGATTTTGGACGGTCAGATTACCCATCTTTTAACGGGGTTAAGCAGTGGGACGTGGGTACCAGTGAGTCATTTATTTTTGATTTTTCTAATGTATAGTGTCACTCAGCACAGACCAAGCTATATCGTTATCTTAGCGGCGATTTTGGGTGCAATCTATGATAGCTATTATTTAGGTATTTACGGAATTGCGACCTTATTGTTCCCACTTATTGCTCTTTTTGTATATAATATACAAATAACTATATTTACTAATCGCTGGACAAGGCTTTTTACAACAATTATTATTGTGACCACTTTTGAGGTTTTTAGTGCAATCATTATGACAGCTTTCGGATTTGCCCAACTTCAGTTTATCAAATTTGTTGTTTACCAGTTAGCGCCTACACTCTTGCTCAATATTATCTTAGCTGTAGCCTTACAATTCCCTTTAGAAATCTTTTACAGATTAAAGAAAAGTCATGTAAGATACAATTAGAAAGTGTTTTGTAATCATAAAGAAATATTATGGTGGGGCAGGAATAGTATAATATGTTTATTCAACCGAACTTAATGGGAGGAAAAATTAAAAAAGAACAGTTATGAAAAAAAAGATTATCTCAGCTATTTTAATGTCTACAGTGGTACTTTCTGCTGCAGCGCCGTTGTCAGGGGTTTACGCTGACACAAATTCAGATATTGCTAAACAAGATGCGACAATTTCAAGCGCGCAATCTGCTAAAGCACAAGCACAAGCACAAGTTGATAGCTTGCAATCAAAAGTTGACAGCTTACAACAAAAGCAAACAAGTACTAAAGCACAAATCGCTAAAATCGAAAGCGAAGCTAAAGCACTTAATGCTCAAATTGCTACTTTGAACGAAAGTATCAAAGAACGCACAAAGACATTGGAAGCTCAAGCACGTAGTGCTCAAGTTAACAGCTCAGCAACAAATTATATGGATGCTGTTGTTAATTCAAAATCTTTGACAGATGTTATTCAAAAAGTAACAGCTATTGCTACTGTTTCTAGTGCCAACAAACAAATGTTGGAACAACAAGAAAAAGAGCAAAAAGAGCTTAGCCAAAAGTCAGAAACTGTTAAAAAGAACTACAACCAGTTCGTTTCTCTTTCACAAAGTTTGGATTCTCAAGCTCAAGAATTGACTTCACAACAAGCTGAACTCAACGTTGCGACTTTGAACTATCAAGCAACAATTGCAACTGCACAAGATAAAAAACAAGCTTTATTAGATGAAAAAGCGGCTGCAGAAAAAGCAGCTCAAGAAGCAGCTAAAAAACAAGCGGCTTATGAAGCTCAACAAAAAGAAGCAGCACAAGCACAAGCAGCTTCAACAGCAGCAACTGCTAAAGCTGTAGAAGCAGCAACTTCATCAGCTTCTGCTTCATCTAGCCAGGCACAAGCTTCACAATCGAGTTCAAGTACAAGTAGCAATAATACATCATCAAGTTCAAGCAGTTCTACTTCATCAAGTAGCTCTAGCTCTAACAATGATACAACACCAACACCAACACCAACACCAACACCTCCATCTACTGGTGGTAGCGGTATAAATAGTTCACCAATTGGAAATCCTTATGCTGGTGGTGGATGTACTGACTATGTATGGCAATACTTTGCTGCACAAGGAATTTATATCAGAAATATCATGCCTGGTAATGGTGGACAATGGGCTTCTAATGGACCTGCCCAAGGCGTACTCCATGTTGTAGGAGCTGCTCCTGGTGTTATCGCATCAAGCTTCTCAGCTGATTTTGTTGGATATGCAAACTCACCTTACGGTCACGTAGCTATTGTAAAATCAGTTAATTCAGATGGTACAATTACTATCAAAGAAGGCGGATATGGTACAACTTGGTGGGGACATGAACGTACTGTAAGTGCGTCTGGTGTTACTTTCTTGATGCCAAACTAGAAAAAAGTCTTAATAAATAAAAAATAGTGGTTTGATAGTGGGGAATAATTTTCCTTCTGTCAAATCATTTTTTATTATTGTGGTATAATAATAAGGAAAAATGATAAGGGGATAGATACAAATGTGTGGAATTGTCGGCTTTATTGACCGGATGGATCAAAATGATAAATCAAAAACTTTAGAAGAAATGATGGATACAATCGCTCACCGAGGTCCAAGTAGTTCAGGTGAATTTATTGACGAAGGAGCAGCAATTGGTTTTCGTCGCCTGAGTATTATTGACCTTGAGGGTGGAGATCAACCTATCTTTAATGAAGATAAAACTAAACTTATAACCTTTAATGGCGAAATTTATAATTTCCGTGAATTGCGTGAAGACCTTATCTCTAAAGGTCATGATTTTACTACTCATGCTGATACAGAAGTGCTTTTACATGGTTACGAAGAATACGGTGTAGAGCTTCTTCAAAAACTTCGTGGAATGTTTGCTTTCGTGATTTGGGATAGAGAAAAACAAGAATTGTTTGGTGCACGCGATCATTTCGGGATCAAGCCTCTTTACTATACTCAAATGAACGGAACTTTCATGTATGGTTCTGAAATTAAAAGCTTTTTGAAACATCCAAACTTCAAAAAAGAATTAAATAAAGAAGCTTTGAAACCTTATATGACTTTCCAATATTCTGCTCTTGATGAAACTTTCTTTAAAAATGTTTTTCGTATCAAAGAAGGACACTACTTTACATATAAAGATGGGGTTTTAGATATTAAGCCTTATTGGGATATGAAAGTTGATGAAAAAGATATGAGCTTGGAAGAATCAATTGATTTGATTGATAAGACCGTTTTGGGTTCTGTTGATGCTCATAAGTTCGCTGATGTTGAAGTGGGTGCTTTTGTATCAAGTGGTGTAGATTCTAGTTATGTTGCTTCAACGCTTCGTCCTGAACACACTTATTCTATTGGTTTCGGTCAAGGAACTTTCAATGAGTCTAAACAAGCCAAACAATTAACTGATATGATTGGTTTGAATAATACTTCTCGTGAAATTCATGGGGACGAAGCTTTTAAATATTTCCCACAAATTCAATATTATTTAGATGAACCAGATTCAAATCCTTCTTGTGTTCCTCTCTTTTTCCTTGCTGAATTGGCAGCTCGTGATGTACGGGTTGTAATGAGTGGTGAAGGAGCAGATGAGCTCTTTGCTGGTTATGAGTCTTATGGATTTAGTACCAATTCTCGCGCGGTTCGTGTTTTTGCAGAAGGTTTGAAGAAATTACCAAAATCTTTACGTTTCTCAATTGCTCGTGGAATTGAAAATAAACATTTCAAAGGACAAAAGCATCTATATGAATCACTTGCACCAGCTGAGGACTTCTTCATCGGGCAAGCAAAAGTATTTGATGAGTCTGAATCAGTTGAGCTTTTGAAAGAAGAATTTCAAGCGGCTCTAACAGTCAAAGAAATTGTTGGAAAAACTTATAAAAAAGCACCAGAAGGTTCTGAACTTCGTAAAATGCAATATCTTGATATGCACCAATGGATGCCAGGAGATATCTTGCTTAAAGCAGATAAAATGGCTATGGCACATTCACTTGAATTACGTGTCCCATTGTTAGACATTGAATTGATGCACACAGCCGAACAAATTCCTTCTAAATTCCTTTTGAATGAACACAATACAAAATATGCTTTCCGTCAAGCAGCTCGTCGTCATTTGCCAGAAGAATGGTCAAATCGTAAAAAATTGGGATTCCCAGTGCCAATTAAAGACTGGTTAAGGGAAGAGAAGTATTATAAAGTTGTTCGTCAATTGTTTGAACAAGACTTTGTTGCAGAATTTTTCGACCAAGAAAAACTTTTGAAGATGTTGGATGATAACTTTGCAGATAAAAATGATGCTCGTCGTAAACTCTGGACAATTTATTCATTCTTGACTTGGTATGATGTTTACTTCATCAATAATGGTGAAAAACCTGCTGTGGTTAATTTTTAAGGGAGGTTTTTGTGTCACAAACAATTGAATTTCAACCTATTCTGTTAGGTTCTGATATCAACGTATATGGAATGGCTCGTTCATTTCATGAAGAATTTGGGATTACTTCCCTTGCTTTAAGTGCTTCTGGATTGGCACCCACAAAGTATTCGAAAATCGTTGAAGTGCAAACACATGAAAATTTTGACCATGAGGAAACTTTTATCCAAGTTCTTCGTGATTTCGCAAGTAAACATAAGGATGATCATAAAAAATATCTTTTAGTGGCTTGTGGGGATGGCTATGCTTTACTTGCTTCGAAATATCGTGATGAACTTTCCGAATTTTTTGAAGTGCCTTATATTGAGTACTCTCTTTATCAACAATTAGAAAATAAACCTGATTTTTACAATATCTGTGAGCAGTATGGCTTGCCATATCCTAAAACGGTATTGGTTAATCCTGAATCAGAAATAGATTCTCTAGTGGACAGTTTAACTTTCCCTTACCCAATGATTTTAAAACCAGGGAATTCCATTTCTTACTTGGACGTTCATTTTGAAGGACAAAAGAAGGCTTTCACGATTGAATCAAATGAAGAAATGAAGTTAATGCTTCATCGTTGTTATGAAGCCGGTTATCCTGATGAAATGATTATCCAAGACTTTATTCCTGGTGGCGATGAAAATATGCGCGTTTTGAATGCTTATGTAGATAAAAATCATAAGGTAAGAATGATGTGTTTAGGTCATCCTTTGCTTGAAGATCCAAGTCCAAAAGCAATTGGAAACTATGTTGCGATTTTGCCTGATTATAATGAACAAGTCTATCAGCAAATTCAGGAATTTCTTGAGAAAATTGAGTACACAGGCTTTGCGAATTTCGATATGAAGTATGATCCGCGTGATGGTTCTTATAAACTTTTTGAAATTAACTTACGTCAAGGGCGCAGTTCATTTTATGTTACCTTAAATGGGTATAATTTGACCCGTTATTTGGTGGCTGACCGTATTTACAACGAAGCTTTTACTGAAACAGTTTATGGTAAAGGGACTAAGCTTTGGTTGGGAGTTCCTAAAAAAGTATTGCTTAAATATGTGAATCCGAGCTTTAAAGAGGAAATTCGTCGTTTTGTTAGCTCAGGAAACTATGGAACAACTTTATTTTATTCCAAGGATAACTCTCCTAAGCGTTACCTTTTGATGAAGTATGCTTTCCATCGTTATATTGGGGCCTTTAAAACATATTTTCACAAATAAAAATTAAGAATAAGAAGGACAGGGGGATGTGATGGAAAACTTCTTTACAATCTTGGGAGGAATGGGTACTCTTGCTACCGAAAGTTTTATTCATACTTTGAATAAACGAACAGAAGCTCATCGTGATCAGGATTATTTAAATTATATCGTGGTTAACCATGCGACGATTCCTGACCGGACAGAGTATATTAAAAATCCTTCATTAGAAAATCCGGAAGAAAAATTGATTGATGATATAAAAATTCATAGTCAACTTTCACCAAAGTTCTTTGTGGTTCCTTGTAACACTGCTCATTATTATTTTGATGAAATGCAAAAGGCGACAGAGATTCCAATTTTACATATGCCTCGGATTGCGGTTGATAGTATTGGTCGTCACTTTTCGGATGCTAAGAGAGTCGCTGTTTTGGCAACAGAAGGAACGATTTTGACGGGAGTTTATCGTGAGGCCTTGGAAGAACAAGGTTATGAAGCGGTAATTCCAGATGAAGAGTTACAAGAAAAAGTTAATCGATTGATTTATCAAGAAGTCAAGGAAAATAGAAATCTCAACTTTGAACTTTATCATGAAATTTTATCTGATGTTGCTTCTAAAATGAACTGTGAAGTAACGATATTAGGCTGCACAGAACTGTCAGTTTTGTATGATGCTTATGATTTAACAAAAGAATATAATATAATTGATGCACAAGCTGAAACTGTACATCGAACTTTATCCATGATGGGAAAAAATGACCTACTAGATGACAATTAAAAAGAAAAAACTTTTTAAAAAAAATATCGTAATTTTATTCGTTCTTGTGGCTTTGTTAGTTCTTGTGACCTATTTGTTGAATCCAAAAAATCAAGAGGACAAACAATTAAGCCCTGCATCCAAAACATTTTATAAAACGGATAGTCAAGGAAAAGATGATTATGTTTTAATGAAAACAGGAAATATAAATCAGCTTACAATTGGTGCTTACCAGGGGTGTGAAATTGTTTCTTTTTATAATGCTCTGGTTTATCTGGATAAAACGCAAGGGAAAACAGTGACTGATTGGATTGAAGATTTACCTTATGTTGGCTGGGGAGGCGATCCTAACAGTGGTTATGCTGGGAATCCGTGGCCAGCTGATGATGAGATTCCTGATGGAGGATTTCCGACAATTTGGCCAGCCGCTCTGATGAAATTCGCTCAAGATAATAATATTCAGGTGGCTGATTTGTCTGGTCAGAGTCTTGATGCAATTGAACAAGCTGTTCTATCAGAACATTTAGTTGAGATGTGGGTGACAATTGATTTTGATAGTCCTGATATTACTTATGATGAATACTACGGTTATAAGGTCGTGGTTAATACTCATGCAGTAATATTAGATGGCTACAATGAAGCGACAAAAGAGTTTCATGTAACTGACCCAATCAAAGGGAAATACTGGTTAGCTGAATCTACGGTTGCCTCAGTTTACAATGAAACAAATCAATTTGCGATTGAATTTTTAAAATAAAATTAGCACTCTGATAAAAAGAGTGCTAATTTTTTTGCCAAAAGTGGAAAAACGTGGTAAAATAGTGCTATTGAAAAATTGATTTAGTAAAGGAAGTGAGTAATTTAGAAATGAATAATACTGAATATTATGAACGACTGGGTGTTGATAAAAATGCCAGTCAAGATGAAATAAAAAAAGCTTATCGTAAAATGTCCAAAAAATATCACCCCGATTTAAATAAAGAAGAGGGTGCTGAGGATAAGTACAAAGAGGTTCAAGAAGCTTACGAAACGCTTTCTGATGAACAAAAACGAGCAGCCTATGACCAATATGGTGAAGCGGGAGCTAATGGTGGCTTTGGCGGCGGCGGTTTCGGTGGAGCTTCTGGATTCTCAGGCTTTGGCGGAGCTTCTGGCGGTTTCGGTGGTTTTGAGGATATCTTCTCAAGTTTCTTTGGTGGAGGAGGAGCGCAAGTTAATCCAAATGCACCACGTCAGGGTGATGATTTACAATATCGAATCAATTTAAAATTTGAAGAAGCTATTTTCGGTGTTGAAAAGCAAGTGAAGTATAATCGTGAAGAACTCTGTCATACTTGTGATGGCTCAGGAGCGAAAGCTGGAACGCATCCGGAAACTTGTCATAAGTGTGGAGGTCGTGGACAAATTAATGTTGTTCGTGATACACCGCTTGGTCGGATGCAAACTCAAACAACTTGTGATGTCTGTCATGGAACAGGTAAGGAAATTAAAGAAAAATGTACAACTTGTCATGGTTCAGGTCATGAAAAAGTTGCACATACTGTTAAAGTGACTGTACCTGCTGGTGTTGAAACTGGTCAAAAAATGCGTTTACAAGGTCAAGGTGATGCTGGTGTAAATGGTGGCCCTTACGGTGATTTGTATGTTGTCTTCCAAGTAGAAGCTTCAGATAAATTTGAACGCGATGGCGCAGAAATCTACTATAAGATGCCGATGGACTTTGTTCAAGCGGCCTTAGGGGATGAAGTTGAAGTTCCAACTGTACATGGTAATGTGAAATTAAAAATTCCTGCGGGAACACAAACTGGCGCTAATTTCCGTCTAAAAGGAAAAGGAGCTCCAAAACTCCGTGGTTCTGGTAATGGTGATCAATATGTCATTATTAATATTGTCACTCCTAAGAACATGAACCAAGCTCAAAAAGAAGCTCTTCAAGCTTTTGCCAAGGCAAGTGGTATTGAAGTTTCTGGTTCTGGTAAAAAAGGATTCTTTGATAAGTTTAAATAAGAAAAAGTCGCTTGATGCGACTTTTTTCTTCTGTCATTAATTTGATGATTCTGTTTACTGATGATAGAGCTGTCAGTAATTCTAGGGAGGAAAACAGGAATTTCTGTCAGTTTTTGATATAATAAGGGCATGAAAATTGATAATTATAAGCCTGATTATTTAGTGGAAGCTGTCTATCAACTGGATCCGAAACGTCTACAAGCACTAAATGTTCGTGCAGTAATGGTGGATTTGGACAATACTTTAATTGCCTGGGATAATCCTGACGGAACTCCAGAGCTTTTGGCTTGGCTTTCAGAAATGCGTGAGAATGGCTTGAAAGTTGTTGTTGTATCAAATAATAAACAAGCAAGAGTCGCTCGAGCTGTGGAAAAGTTTGGGGTTGATTATATCTGGCGAGCAATGAAGCCTTTTGCCTGGGGGATAAAAAAAGCTTTAAGATTACTTGATGAGCGTCCTGAAAATGTGATTATGGTTGGTGACCAATTAATGACAGATATCAGAGCTGCTCACAGAGCTGGCGTGAGAAGTATTTTGGTGAAACCTTTGGTCGAATCAGATGCTTGGAGTACTCAAGTTAACCGTTGGCGTGAACGACGAGTTTGGAGCAAATTGATAAAACGTGACGGTGAACCTGTGTGGAAAACAAGTCTATAAAAAAATTAAAAGGAATTTTACCTGTGGAAAAATAAATCCACAAGTAAAATCCTTTTTTTATCCTATTTTACTATTAAAAACATAAATTTTTCCACAGAATTGTGAAGTCTTTCCACAAA
>SKDZ01000279.1_pt1 | contig 30226 bp, 47 predicted proteins | sample 4826551 | NCBI WGS metagenome assembly SKDZ01 (sample SAMN11008822, study PRJNA524170) | human gut metagenome | biome: Human fecal sample; material: Feces; isolation source: fecal sample from pouch patient p12, p15 | host: Homo sapiens | place: Israel: Tel-Aviv | collected 2016-02-02 | reverse complement strand
GTCAAATGTCGCCCATTTCCCCCTTCGGGTGAAATGTTCGCCATTGGCTCCGTGGTGTCGACACTGCGGCGCAAGCGCCTTGGTCGCTGTCTGTTCCCTTGTGTTATTTTATTCCTCTATTTTTTATCTTTCCTTATCGGGAACCCTTTGTCCCTTCCGCAAGCGGAACGAACAATCAAGCCTGAAGGCTTGGTCTGTCACGCCGCGGGCATAGCCCTCGGCTACAATCGAACCGCTTCGCTCTCGATTAACCTCTATTTTATACAGATTTAACCTTGATATAACAGCATTTTCTAATTTTCCGCGTCTGCCGCTTTTTCATTTGAATAGATTTTTATATGACTGAATTTTCTCACAACTTAATTTCTTATAATTTTATAAACGTGATATCTAACCGTTCGCATCTCTTAAACCGATTCTTATATTTTTGTTTGTGTGTTCTGTTGTTATTTTATTATAATAATTAAATAACGTTACTTTGTAAAACACGAACTATTTATTGTTATTTCTATTATTAATAGCCTCATTGTTCGTTTTTATTATATTTGTATTCTTATGATATTCTTAATATTTTCTATGTAACTTTCTTGATTACTTTCTTCTTCTCTTCACAAAAAACGTTGTATGATTTTTCATACAACGCTTAATTTTTTACTTCGTATTTTTCTTTTGTTTCCTTTAATGTCTCTTGTGTGTAATTTATTGCTGTCTGTGCGATAGATTCCGTTAACAGTTGCGAAAAATTTATTCCTACTCTATTTCCCCAGTTATTGGCCCAACTTGGGATCGTTAGCGTCTTTTTTACTGGTTTCATGTCTTTAAAATATTCTTCTATATCAACTAAAACCATAGTTACAAATTCATCAGGTTTATGACTTATACTATTTAATTCGCTCGCTTTAGGCAACGTCTCATTATTTTCAATATAATCAGCTAACACCATACCTAAAACTTCTTCAGCCATCAATAAACCATAGGCTATATCATTTTCATTTATACCTGTATACGCTCCTTGAACATCTGGAAATTCAATAAAGTATCCTCCATCCTCTTCTGGATGAAAAATAGCAGGATAAGCGACTTTTAAAGATGTTTGTAATGACATGATGTTCCCTCCTTCTCTTGAAAGACGAGGGCTATTTTTTTAGCCCTGCATCTTTTAAGATTTTTCGCTCTAGCCCTTTTCCTAAATCTTGATTTCCATGAACTGGTACTGTAATTCTTACGCCATCTTTGTATAAGTGATGATGTGAGCCTTCTTGTCTTCGTTCAATCCAACCATTATTTTTTAAGAGCTTTAGCATTTGCTTTCCGGTAAGTGGCATTCGCGACTACCTCCTTACTCTTATTATTATATACGTATAAGTACGTATTGTCAAGTGGTTTATCTAATTTTTGGCCTGTTTTCAAAAAAAGAACCTTTCTATAAAAATAGAATAAGGTTCTTTTTATTATTTTCTACTAATATTTATGTTAGTTATAATACTATTTAGTAACCCACGCACCCAAAAATCCAGCGCCTAAAACGTGTTGCCAATACCAAATATCATCACGAGTAACGTATGGAGTTCCGTTATAATTTTGGTTAATTGTATCTAGCCCATTATTACCAGCTTTTATTCCCACATGTCCGTATTCAGAATATAGCCAAAATACTATCGCTCCATTTGGTAATGAATCCCATATTTTTTTTGCATTATCATCATTACCTATATCTCCTTGCACGTGTTCCCAACCAGCAGGAAGATCATGTGAATATATGTCTTGCGCATTACCGTAACTTAATGCAGGAGCTAATGGATTGCCTGGAAGATAAAATTCTGATAAAGCTTTAATTAAGTCTACACATTGAGGACCTGATCCTGGATGAGCCGCTGGATAGTTAAAAGTTTGGCCTAAATTATTTAATGCCCAATTATAAATACCATCCATATTCTTAGGAGGCTCATCAGGAGGATTGTTTGGTGGATTATCTGGCTTTGTTTCTGGTGGTGGAGAAGGTGGTTTGTTAGATGGCTGTTTACTTTCATCCATGAGTTTTTTTAAAGATTCTATAAAATTATTCGTCATTTTAACAGTCATTAAATTGTTGTATGTTTTCATTACTTTAACACTTGAATTTGAATAATTATTCTTACCACTGTCCATCATATAGACTTGTTTTTTCATAGCATCATCATATTTCTTAAGGAATTCATTTACTATACTTTTAATCGCATCAGATAAACCTACATTATCATTTGGTATATCTTCTTTATCTGGCTTTTCAGGATTCTTGCTACCAGAACCACCACCACCTGGAGAACCTTCATTAGGGTTTTCATTCCCCGTATTACCCCAATATTTATTAACCAAAGGCTCAATTTCTGCAACTTCTTCTTGCGCTGTGTTATATCTAATAGTCCCAGGATTATAAGCAGGTCTTTCCCAGTAACCTATAAAAGCTTTTGTCAATGCTACAGAATCATAGCCAAGCTGATTATATAAAAATTGGTCGAAGTTTTCTATTTTAGGAGTAGGATCTGGTAATCCTGCCGCCCTAAACCACGATCCAGTAATATCCCATTGTTGTTTATAAGAAATCATAAAGGCTACTTGTCCATCAAAATCTCCCAATGTTATTTTGCCAGCAAACGGCGTCCATTGCCAAAGCCCCCCTCCAGAAGCTCCATCATCCCACCCATTCGCTCCCAAAGGCGGTCCTGGATTAATAGCTCCTTCAATTGTCCATGGATTTAAATAAGATTCATGGGCTGCATTAATTGCTAAAGCTATAGTTGTTTCCTTAGGTATGCCTGCTTTTTTACATGCTTGTACCAGCTTATTTAGATAATCATACTGCTGATCATAATTTAATAGCGGCATATTCTCACCTCATTTTATTTTTTTGGACATCTTGCTCCATAGGGTTGCTAGTATTATTGCTATGCCAAAAACGCACACCATTTTCCAATTGTGCTTTTAGTTGCTCCATCAAAGCTACATCAACTCCGTGTATTTTGTAATTACCTCTAATTTGTAAAAAATTACAAATAGTCATACTTTCAATATCACTTATTTGTTTTCCATCTTCTTCAATTTCATATCCAAACATCTTGTAATATTTTTTTACTTTAGCAAATTCTTGTTCTGAAGGTGCAGAAAGTTTTATAGTAAGACCATTTATTTCATTAGCCATTTGAAAAGCAGTACCAGGACTTTGATTTGTTATTGTCGGTGCTTTTAATGCCATATCTGCGAACTCTGCTCGTTGATTTCTATAAAATTCGTATTCATTTTCGAATTTTGATAAAACTGATTGTGGTTTTAAATCGCTTAATAGATTTACAGCATTATAGAAACTTCCTTGTGTTCCTTGTAAATTACCCGATTGCATATTACCTAATAGATTCCCAGAAGTAATATCTTTAACAGTTGAATTTATTCGGTTGGATGGCAATCTGTCCTCCGCTAATTGTCTACTGTACGCATTACTTGCTTTTGATAGTCGATAATTATCGATTAAAATAGGTAATTCTGTGAAATTGTCGTAAATGATTGCGTCATTCAAAAATGAACCTTTATCAATCAGAATTTCACCTTTTGAATTTTTAATAGCTTTTTCTTTTTCCGTTGTTTTATAATTAATTGGGTAAAGTGCAATCTTATTCTCATAACCAATAGATGTTTTCGCTCTGAATTTAATGCCAGTGTTTTCATCTAAAAATGCGTTATCTAATAAAATCCTTTGACCGTCCCAACTATAAATTTCTGCTGTTGTGTATCCTGTTCTTAACAAATGTTTTTCCTCATTATGGTCAATTCCATATATATTACATAACTCATTAATAGAATAGTTAATTCCATCAAGTTCTTTGTTAAGAGATTTCCCACCTTTCTTGAACGTTTTCAGGTTTTCATAGTTAAATTCTTTTGCTTTAACAGTTACCAAATCTTCTAAGTTTATAAAATCGTCAGGTATCATCATGAGTAATTGAATGTTCTGCGTAATCCACGGATACGGAGCTAAAATTTTCATTAATCCATTAAAGTATTCATAATGAATCGCATAAAGATTTACTGGGCTAGTCATATTGTCATATTGATTTCCTTGTGATGTTTCCATTTTGGGTGCATCTACAGTTCCAAATTCTTTTGATAAATCAACTGAACTCTGAAAAACAACAAAGTAGGATTTAAACGATTTTAATTTAGTTTGAACATATGCTTTTGTTGTTGTATTTAATATATCTCCATTAGTTCTCAACAATGGTAAATATTTTATATAGTCTGATCGATTTAAATGCTCTCTAATAACATGGATATTTTTCAATGTATTCAATGTTTTACCTTGCGTAAACGTCATAACCACATCAATTATTAAATTCAATCTAGTAACTTTTTCATTAATGTATTGATAAGACATCACAAAAGCATAGTACCGTTTATTATCACGTGAAGATATAAAAGTACAATAGTTGACACCATCACATTTTGCATATTCAATCGGTGCTTTAATTTGCAGACGATCTTTCACGAAATTAAAACCCGTATCAAAATTTATTTTTTTAAAATGGTTTTCTTTAAGAAAATAATTGTCTCGCTCCTCATCTGATTTAAAATGAATAGTATTTTGAAAATCATTAAGAGGAGTATTTTTAAATAATACAATTTCCGTTAAATGACGATCCATTAAGTTCACTTCCTTAATTTCCAATTTTGCCTTGACCTTTCCACACTCCATCTTTTCTAATACGTGACGTTCCTTTATTGTCTTTTCCTACATCTTCATAAGACATTTTAGGAATATCTTCCCACTTATTATTTTTGCGTATTTGGAAGAAGCCAGTCTCTTTATCTAAAGAAACCCATTGATTATTTTTTCTTATTGCCCATGGTCTAAACTCTTCAAATGCTGATGCCAGCTTAAAGTATGCATATAATGGTGTGACCGCTGGTTCTCCATAAATCTCAATACGAATCCATACATCTTTACTTGTTGCAGTAAATGTATTAGATGTTTCTTTTTCATACGCTTTTGTATGCCAATTAGTATTGCCGTACAATGGTTCTCCGCCGTGATACATTGTTTTGAAATTCTCTTGAAATAAATTTTGATATTTCGCTTTTGCAGGATCAGTTGTTTGATCGTAACTAATTGCAGCTTTTATTATCCATTGATAATCCGCATCGGGACCACCTTGATAAGAACTAACAAAATACTCTCCTGTCGTCACTGAAATTGCATATGCAACTAGAGATAATTTAAATCGATATGTGTCTTTTTTTACTGTTACAACACTTACTCCTTTTCCATATGGAGCAGGAGAACCAGGAGGGCGTCCTGGAAATTTATTCCAACCTGGACCTCCTGCCATAATAACGTCACCTTTTACTCCTGGATCATGTTTCCAACTACCATAAACATTTTGCCATGCCACTATTCTTCAGCTCCTTCTAATTTTCTAATTCCTCCTATTAAATCATCATCTCGATTCTTACCTGTGCGGATATAATGACTTTCATCTTGACCAAAGGCACTAATATTTCCTCCAGCAATCCCAGTATCTTTCTTAAAGTCGCCTTCAAGGACCGTATCACCTGTTTGAACCCAAATACCAGACATGTTTTTCAAGTTATTTAAAACTTTTTCCATTGCTACATTATTTTGTTTCAGTTGGTTATTAATATTTTGGATGTCTTGTTTCAATTGATTTGTAATATTTTCATATTTCTTATCAATATTATCGATTTTTTTATTAAGATTATTGGTAATCTCTTCATATTTTTTATCCAAGTTATTAATCGTTTCATAAATCTTGTTAATGATATCCAAAAACTTTTGATCAATCCCTTGATTCGGATTTTTCTCATAATCATCAGGTGCCGAATCATCTCTTACAGTGTAGTAGACATATGCCCACGGACTAATATATGTTGCTTTGGAGCGACCTCCTACTTTGGAATCAAAATCTTTATAATCAAAACGCATTAATCTTCTAAATTGGATTTCTGCATATTCATCTTGGATAGTTAATTTAATTACTGTTTCATATTGATTTGCTGTTTTTTCATTAACCGTTCCTTTTGTTACCGAAATAATTGTATTTTTTTCTTCCAACTTTTTAAGCAACGGATGATTTTTATCTAATGGTAATCCATAATATTTATAGGTTTTTAGAGGTGTATCTGAGAATGTTTCCTCGAAATCCTTAGCATTATAAGTTTTCTTTGTTCCTGCTAAAGAAAGATAGTCGAACTTACCAGCAACTGAAGGATTTAATTTTTCACTCGTTGTTGGTATAGACTGTTCTTGCCAACGTCCTGTCTTATTACGAATCATCCCATTTGTTGTAATCATTTGTTGAACCACACGCTCAAAAATGCGCATGTACGGCTTTTTATTTTCCATTAAGCTTAATACCTTCAAACGTTGCCAGAACGTTCTTAGGTTGCCTTCTGGTATAAATTCAGAGTTTTCTAAAACAATTTGTACACCCGCTTTTGAAAACTCCGTATCTTCTAATAGTAAAGCTGGTGCGTCAATAAAATTTTTAATACGGTCCGTAACGTTATATGAAAAATATCCTTGATATTCAATCAGTGATTCATTGTTATATAAATCTTTTAGCACTACATCTTTGAAATATTTATCTAAATTTTTAGAGATAATACTATTATCAAATTTTCGAGGATTTAATTCATAAACACTTAATGAATAAGGTGTTTCTTTCATTTTTGAAGATAGAATAAAGCAACTCAACAATGACTTGTCTCCTTCTAACTCTTCTTGATTGATATAGTCTTGATACATATTCGCAGGCGTAATGCCCAAAATATTCTCATGAGTAAACTTAATTTCTTTTGGTGTTTCCCATGTATCATACATTTCCACCCCATCAAAACAAGGTTCAAAGCAAAGACCTTTCATTACATCAGGCTCTCTTGTTTCTACGCCTTTATACGTAACTGCCCAAATGGTACTTTTCCCTTCAATGACATCATTAATTGGATCAAAAATATCTTGATTTGCTACAGGAATTTGATACAATAGCTTTTCGTTTCCTGTTTCTAAGTCATATTCATAAACTTTATAATCCAGTGTCATATAATGTAACAAATTACGCTTTGTAGGTACTCGTTTAAATACGTTGACAATCCAGTATGCATCATAATTAATATTTAATTTTTCAAAATTCAGTGTTCCTTGTTTACCTCTTAAAATTGTATTTTTATTAAATCGTGCTCGTTTAATTTCGCCTTCAAAAATATAAAAGACTTCTTTGTCCCCATCCATTTTGTTTTCTGATCGGTTAATAACCCATACACGATTTACTTTGCTAGGAATATTTGTTACTCCAAATTCATAATTTAATATATTTCCGCCATCTCGTTCAGATACATTAATTGTCCATGTTGTAAGATTCCCTTCACAACCTGCTTCTGAACTAGTTTGTTTTGTTTTGGTTGCTTCAATAAATCCATATTCTGTCCGAAAAGCGTAACAAAATACAGACTCTTCTTTTTTAGTTGTGCTTGATTGTGTTGTTACCAAGGAAACTCGTTCATTATTACCTGTTACAATCAAATCAAATAAATCATATTCTTGAATAACTTCAGGTAATTGACTTGCTAATTCAAATTGAATAATAATGTTTAAATCAGCTAAATCTTTTTGTAATTTTTGTAGTTCTTCATTCATTCCACCAGCCCAATCTGATAAATGGTGAATCATATGTTGAATCCAAGTAATTGATTCAGCATAAGTTAAGCCAGCCCCTGTAGGTTCAATTGGTGTATTTCCCCACCAATTTAGTTGGGGAAAATGATAATTAAATCGGTGAAGTAAACTGTGCAATTGCTTTTGTGTTTGCGGTGTTGGTCTTTGTGCGCCTGATAGTTCACTTATTTTCTTTTTATTTTCTTCTGAAATTGACATAATTTTGCTCCCCTATCCTTGTTTTTGTCCTAAATCTCTAAACATTGATGCTACTGTGCTATTCCACTGGACTTTGATATCTGTACCAAAAGCGAGGTTCAATAAATCAACCGCATGTTGACGAGCATTAAAGTAAATGTCCCCCATTCCTTCAATAACATGATTGTTTGAACTTGCTTCTCTATCGATCATTCGTTCCTTCTTTTGTTCTGGGTTATTATAGATACCAAATAACGTCAGCATTTCATTAAATGTATTCCGATAGGCATTTTGTAGTGACGGTGTCCTATCTGTTACATTTAAATCTAGTTTTTCAATTTTATCTGTAATATCTGAACCCTCTTCTACCTCTAAAAACAAGTCACCTTTTTGAATTTTACTTTGTAATACTTGTCCGACTTGGCCGTTTTTTTTACCTTTCAAAATATATGGACTACGCATTTGCATAATATTCATTCTTTCTGTTGCTTTAATAGTTGCTAATTGTTTCGCATAGTGTTTGACGATATCATAATCAGTAGCATAAAAATCATTAAAGCTTTGCTTGTTATAAAAAACGACATAATCGCCTTTTAAATTTCTGTTAGTAATAACCTTTTTACTTTGTAAAAAATTATTATTACCGTCAAAAAGACTAGGGATAACATTCCCATATAGGTTATATCCTAATTCGTCTGCTCTGCCTAAAATCACTAGGTCTCCTAATTCGTCTTTACCTACACAAACCCCTCCACCCATTTGACGGAGCATAGTTTCTAATTGGGCTGTATTTAACGTAGGCGGCATATTTTCATACTTAAATAAATTGATCAACATATCTTTAATTTGTCTAATTAGTATAAATGTTTGTATTGCTTCGAATTGTACATAATTATTTCCCAGATTATCTCCAGTAGTTGTAGAACTAGTTTCGATTCCTTGTAACAGGTCTCTTCTATTTCCTATCACGTTGTTGTATGAAGAGGCTAAACCTGTTTGGTATCCCCATGTATCTTCAAATAACTGGTTTTCCATAATATCTCTCCTAAAATAAAAGGCCGCTAATTTAAATTTAGCGGCCTTTTTTCTTTATTTTTTCAGCCGTTTTACTTACTGTTTTTCTTTTCGTCTGGTTTTGTATCGGCTTCTTTTTCTTCATTTTTTACAACTTCATCAGTTGCTTTTGTCACGTCTTCAGTGTATGGAATATCAGCCACCCCATTTTCACCAACTACGCTTTTACCATCAACAGTTACATCTTTGACTTTTCTTTCACACTGCGAATTACAATCATCTGGGGCGTCAGACATGATTACACAAGCAGGCATAAATGGACTATAAGAAAATAGTTCTTTATCTTGTAAAATAATTTGAACATAACGTCCTAATGAGTTTGGTTGTGATGCTAATGTTGTTTCTAACATTGGATTGATCACTAATGCGCGACGGTCTAAGATAACCGCTTGAATACGTGAAGCATCAAAGACTAGTTCAATATCATCTAATCCGTTTTCTTTCGCATATTCATACGCTTCTGGTTTGGCTTGTGCTCCTTTTGGAACAACATCACCGACTTTATAGTTAAAGTCATTGAAGAAACCACTTGCCATATCAATATCTGTAATCGTGTGATCTTTTGTATATTCATAAATACTTGGGAAAGCATCTACTTCTTTAATAGCCAATCCACTTTGTACTGCATCTAACTGGAACGCACTAGCAAAGAAGTCAACATTCAAATCAACAGATGTATCAACAGGTAATAGCATACGTAATTCTTGGCGATCTGCCTGGATACTAATTCCAGTACGTCCCATATTATTAGGTTGTCCTACATTTCCCATATTATAGAATCGTCCAGGGTGAACCATTCGTTTTGAGTGTCGTAAAATCGCTTTTTGTAAGTCTTTTGATGTCACTTTATTCCCTAAGTCGATGACACGCATTAATCCCTTACGAATAGCAGTTGAAATCAAAGCTTTTGTTTCATAATATTTTTCTTGTTCATTACCTGAAAGCATTGATTGTGTTACTTGAATAACATAACGATCTAAACCTGCTTCACTTTGGAAAATATCCGTAATTAACGTGTCTTGAATCGTACGTACATTTGAAACATCACGCTTATGATTATGAATTACTGCTTTCAATTCGGGTGGTCGGCGTTCAAACAATCGTTTTTCAGCTGCTGAAGGGTCAAATTGGAATGTTTCAGCAATATCTAAAATCATATCCTCAATGTATTCACCTGATGTAATTAATTCCCCTTCAAATTCGGATAAAGGATTAACAATTTTATTGTCTCGTTGCAAGATTTTCATTACCATTTTAATTGCATTTTTATGCCATAAACTTGCAAAGTGATCATCTTCAGCAAGAACATCCCCAATAGCTGAAAAATCTTTCTGTCCTGCTTTAGCAATAGGCAAATTGCTACGATAAGGTTCTGGTAATACTTCTCTAACTGTGTTAACAAATTCTGGTGCGGTAACACCTAAGTTTTTAAATCCATTCATAATTTTCTACTCCTCTTCTTTTTTAATTAGATCAACTAGGTCTGGTTTAATTTCGCCTTCTCCATATGTTTCAGCTAATGTTTTATGCCCAAAAGTTTTCTTTTCTACTTTGGCCACACAAATTTGATCATTTAATTCTCGTAATTGCTCATTATTCTTTTCAAAGGATTTTTTTAAATCATTGTAATGAGACAATTTTTGGTTGATGATGTTATTGAATTCTAATAGACGATCTTCCAATGTATTGGATACATCCATAAATTCTTTCAGGCTTTCACCTTCAAAAGATTCATGGGTTTTATATCCAAATAATTTGTTTACATCGTCAACAAAATATTGATCAGTTGATTCGACGGTAAAAAATTTAGGTAGTTCTGCCTTAAACATTAGCAATCACTCCTTTATATTCGTCGTCAGGTGTTCTTTCTTCCAGTTCAGCTTCTGTAGCTTCTAACAAACGTTTTTGTTTATTAATCAATTCTTCTTGGTTATTAACCTCATTCGTTAGTTTCTCCAGTACAGAATCTAAATTCTTTTCTTCTAGGAAAAGTACACGTGTTTTTTCTGTTAATTCTTCTTGATCAATAATTAACTGCGCTAACTGTGAAGGCTCCATATGTTCTTTATTGTTTGATAGAAACACCGACATATTATCTAGCGCTTCAAGTACCGCAACTTTTTGTTGGGTAGTATCTAAATTCATGATTAAGCCCCCCAGCCATTAGCCCACGCATTACGTGCTTTAGAAAAAGCTCCTGTTCCAACTTCTTCTGGAATATCTGATTCAATTTCTTGTTGATTTTGATTAGCATCTTCTTGCCATTCTTCTTTTGGTTCTTCTACTGGAACAACGTCGCCTTCAGTCTGTTCAAAAGATTCTGGTTCATTAGTTTCAGCTGGTTCAACTACTTCTTCTTGACCATCATCTTCTGCATACGTTGTATTTGTTGCATCTTGTTTTTGTTCTTCCACTGCTTCTTCAATTAATTCTTTTGTTTCTTCCATGATTCATTCTCCATTCTTTTTTAAGATGTTGTTTTTCCTTCTAAAACTTCTATACGTTTAATTGCTTCTTGCAATTGTTTTTTTAATTCATTAGTATTATTAGTAGCAGCTGTCACTTGATCTGATAGTTGTTTGATTTGCGCCTCTGTTTCTTTCTTTAGCTTATCTAAGTCTTGGCTGGCTTGTTTTGCATTAGAAAGGATATCGGAGGCGTTTTTTTCAATTTTTCCATTTTGTTCAGTAAATTGTCGTGCAACCTTTTCCAAAAGTTCAGATTGAAATTTGGTTAACATTACCATTGTCCCTTCGTAGATAGACATTGTCCTCACCTCCTCTATAGGTTATTTTCAATTTTCATTACTAAAAAAATTTAGCCATGATTTTCTGATACGTTTCATCGCTCATCAGAACGTTTCCTTCTTGTGTGTAGACAAATTCAAAAGGATTTAATTTTTTGATAACTGCTGGAGTAGGTTCTTCCTCGATTGGATCAACTGGATCAGTTGGATTTTCCTCTTCAACATCCTTTTTCACTTCTTCGCCTAAAAATTCGGCTAGTTTTTCTTCTTTTGCTAATTCTTCTGGTGTTTTTTCTACGTCTCCCATTTCTTTATTCCCCTTTGCTATTCATTATTTTTTCAAAGTCATCAATTTCTTCTGTTTGATTTTCTTCAGGTGGCGTTTCGCAAAAATAGCACCCATCTTTATCACTAACATAGTGATATTTTTCTTGCTCTTCTTTTGACAATAATCGCCATTCATTAATTAACAAACGTTTCATAAAAATCACTTCCTAGAGTAACGGCATAAAAATTTGTTCTTTTAAACAATCATGAAAAAGTGGTGTAAATAAGTCATAGCCACTATCAATCCATTGTTTATAAATATCAAACACATCTTTATTTCTTCCAAATGTATCTGTAATAGAATTACCAGAAGAGCTACCTTTATTTATCGTATGATCTTCGCTGTCTGTTATACTATTGGATTTCCCTGTAGTTTTTGTATCACTGGTTGATTCAGTTTTATTTGCCTGTGATGCATAATCTAAATTGCTAACATCAAGGTCTAATTGGGTATCAGGCAAATCTGTATTTGCTCCTTTTGTTACACTTTTAGTATTACTATCACTTTCAGTTTTTCCATTCGTTTCAGAATGGCCTTTAGAATCAATTACTCTACTATCTCCATTAGTAGTGGTTCCTTGACTGTTACCTGTACTAGTTACGTACATTTCTTCTAAGAGGTAACGCCAATGATTACAATAAATCGGCATTTTTCTACGAAGAAAATTACCTAATTCTAAATAAAAAGCGGCTGGTGTTTGAAATCCTATCTCTTTCATATAAAAATATTCTAAAAACATTCTTTCAAATTCTTCTTTAAACGCCTGGTCCCGCTCATCTCCCCAAATTTTAAAAGGATATCTTCCTAAAGCCTTAAAAAAATTCTCTCGGGAGTTCTCAATAATAGAAAAAGGAGAGGCGTACATCATAGGATTTTCATTAATATCTGAAAACCCTCTTAATAAGAATCCTAGTTCGATAGTGTAGCTAGACAATTTGTGTCACTCTCCTTTAATTAATAACAAGAATTAGACAACTGGAAACATTTCTTCTAATCGTTTATACCACGGTGCATAGATAGTCCAATCTTCTTTTGTATAAACAGGCATTTCGTGTCCATTGTTCTTTTTGTATAGTTCTTTCAATAACTTAACGTTATCTTCATATGGGATATGACGGCAATTAACGCCATTACAATAATATTTCCCCCACGTGTTTCCATTATCATTATTTGGTTTTCCATCTCTCATTGGTCGTTCATAAATACAATGCATAGTTGCCACTTCCTTTTTATTATTATTTATTTCTTCATTTTCTTTTTCTGGACGTTTACTTCCTGTTGCATATAAATCCCAATCTTCAAGCGTTCCATAAAATACATTTAAATCCAGGTATCCACCCCAGCCAGGTAATTTCCCACTTGATGTATATTGATACATCACTGTTAAAGGAAACCCATTACTGATAGGCGGTGCTGGTTGACTATATCCTTGTGGTTTGTCACTTAGATAATTTGCAATCCATAACCCATAATCAGCATTTCCAATACTAGAAAAATCATAATTATTAACCATGTGTGTATACGTATAAAATAATGGTTTAATTCCTGTTTTTTCATAAACAGTATCTAACCAACGCTTTGCCCATGCTACATCATGCTTATTATCACTCTCCCAATCTAGGATAAGAATCGCTTTTCCAATATATCCAGCTACATTTTGTAAAAAGAATTCCGCTTCTTGTTCAGCTGTTCCTTGAAAGCCGATTTCATGTGCATAATGATAGACCGCTACTTTTTTACCACTTTTAATTGCTTCTTGAAATGCTCGATCACAATCAGGGTTAACATATCCAGTTCCTCCTGTAGCTTTAATAACAACCCCATCAGCAGGAACGCCATCTTTTCCTAAATTAATACCTGTCTGCCAACTTGAAATATCAATGACGTTCAATGTCATTACTTTCACCCCCTATAAAATTTTTAAATGCCTGATGTAATCCTGTACTTGCTAATCCACTTAATGATCCATAAACAGCGCTTTCTAAGGTAAGTTCGTGATTATATACAAAACCTAAAATAGCTCCAGTAACAGCTAAAATTAATGGAATATATCCATTTAAATTATTTGCTAAAAATGTTGTATTTTTAATTACATAACCAATTATTAAGCAAGCTAATACTACAATTGGAAATAACATATTCTGATCTAATGCCATATTTACAACCCCTTTTCTATTGTTCTAATTCGTTCTGATAAATCACCATGACCTCTCCACAAGCTTTTAGTTTGTTGTTCTAAACTAGTAATGCGTGTATCTGTTACATGTTGATCCTCTGATAACTGCTCAATTAAATCATTCATTTTTTCAATCGTTTTATTCAAACTTTTTATTGCTTCTGTGTTGCTTTGAAATGAGTAATAGTTTTTAAATAAAAATGTAATTATTCCTATAAAAAAACTAACAGCTGCTATTAATTCACCTAATGACAATCAATTCACCTTCTTCCAAAGGTTTATTTGTTATTTTTTGATATTCCTCTTCAGTTATCCGTTGATATTCCACCATTTTTTTTACATCTAAGTTTGTCATTCCTTGATTGTTATATACTGTTGAAATATCAGCATATTTAGGATAATCAAAATTAACTTCTGTTAAATTAGGAATGCTCGAAAATTTATATGATAAATATGCTAAAGTCAACAATACATTCCCTTCAAAACTTGTTTCGCTTTGATTAGTAAGATCATTTAAATCATCAGGATAATGAACTAATTTGCCATTGCGTAATCCCCAATTCAAATAATCTTTTGGCTCTTCAGTTACTTCAATTTCAATGTAATTTTCCTTAAAAGTAAGTGAATAATCCGTAATCATTTTATTTTCGTCCACTGTTATCCATATCTTTATCTTATCCATGTTGCACTCCCTCCAAACTCTACATCGTCATTTTGAAGTCCATAAACTCGAATCATGATTCGACCAGATGTTTCTATTTGTAATGCTGCATACTTATTTATTTGAATGGTATTCCCTATATTTATTGTTAAAGGTACTTTAATAATCATGTTAACTGGTCTATAACTTGTTTCTGCTCTTGTCGACACCTCATGCCATCCGTTGGCTTTCCCTTTTTTAAATATTCCTTCGACATTACATGTAACAACTGTATTCGATTTTTGAATGTGTATAGTGATTCCGTTAAAAGAAATATGTTGCCCTATAGCATTAAATGCTGTTTTATCAATCTTTTTATTCAAATCATTTGTATACTGTGTTTTTGTTACTAAATTACTTATATCAGGTGTATCTCCCTTTGGTCCCTGTGGACCAATCGGACCAGTATCACCTTTTGGACCTTTTAAGCCTAATTCTTTCCAATCCGTCCAGTACGGAGGAATTCCCCCGAATTGTCGGATAAAAATTGTTCTCTCCGTCTGAAAGAACTGTCTGATTCCACCTGGGTCTTTATTGACAAATAGAGAACCCGAGTTAGGTAAAGGTTTATTTTCAACTCCTGTAGCTGAAATTGAATAAACACCTGGTTGAATAGCATCATTCATATTTTCAATATTTTTATTTTTAATTACATACAATCCATTTTCCATCAACTCTTGGTTTATGAATTTATTGTCTGCTTCATTTTTGGTATAAATACTATCTTTAAACGTAGAAAAAATTGTATTTATTTTTCTTACTGCTTTTGCTAACCTCAACACATCGTTCACTTATATCAGGCCTTTCTTATTGTATGAATTCTTCAAGCCATTGATTTAATTCTGTATCTGTAATCGATACATCTTCTGGTTTTTTCGCATATTTCGTTAAATCAGATTCAAGCTGTGTTTTTGTTACAAAATTATCTGTATTTGGAATATCAGTTTTCTTTGCATAACTTTGTAATTCTTCTTTCGTTACAAGGTTTGCTATTTTATCAAATAATTTTTTTACTGCTTTTGTTAATTTAGTTACATCATTCACTACCAATCACTCCTACTCTTTTATGACTTCTTCAATGAATGCCTTTAGTTGCGGGTCCATGATATCAATATCTTCTGGTTTTTTCGCATACTTCGTTAAGTCAATATTCCCATCACTACCGCCAATTTTAATAAGTTGCTTTCCCTCATTATCAAGAATATACATTTCTCCATTAGGTAAAATATATGCTTTATCTTTTCTAGGTTTTAGAATTTCTTCTAAACTGTTAACTCTAACAAGAACACCAGATTCTAAGTCACCATTTGAATGATTTAGAGGAATTTCCCCACGAAAGCTAATTGGTGTCCTTGATAATTTAATTGCTAATGTTTCAATTTTTTCAAAATTCGGAACACTTTTAAATTGAATTAAGCGATACCCTGCTGGAGCTATAATTCTAAAAGGTTTCAGTGTACTTATTGAAAAAAGCAACTCACGATTATAGTTTGTATTTTTACCTTGTTTATCTTTATGAAAGTCATAAAATATATTGATTTTCCCATAAACATAATCAAGCGAGAAGTTAGGAAACATTCGTATATTTTTATTAAATTTTTCATAGGTTAACATATCTTCTTTACTGAACATTTCCTATCCTCCCTTCAAATTTAGTTTTTTACTTCACCAGTTTTTAAATTTCAAGTGAAGTTTAGCATGTTTTCTTTTGAAAAAATCAAAAAGCGACGTACATCGCTCATCAATGCGACATACTTCGCTCATTTTTACCTCTTGACAACATAAAAACCACTCTATTTTTGATAGAGTGGTTTTTTTATTTGTTAAAATGTTTCCCATTCACTCGCCGAATTATAAATATATTTGCGCAAGTGTTTTTCAGCAATTAACCTCAATTCTGGCGAATCAAAATAAAGTTGTTTGTTTTGTAATTTATCTGAAAGTACCCTGTATACTTGTTGATCTAGCACTTGTTCTTCTATAGGTGTCCGATCAACAATATCTAATTTATCTGGATCACTTACACGGCTAATTAGAATTTTATAGTCTCCTGTTCTCCAGACACCGATATATGTTTCCCCAAAGAAAATATTATATAGACATTTTCGAGGTGCTTTTGCTTCTTTTAAGCGAATGACATTAAATAACTGATTGTCCGCAAAATCATTATCTAATGAATATTTACCATATGCTGATCCTTTAAATAAATTTTTAGATTGCTCGCTTCTTTTTGCTTTATTGGGTAAATGATAAAAAAGAACTTCTCCTTCACGCTTTACTGTTTTAACCTCCGTGAATTCGTCATATCCATAATAATCAAAATAAGGATTTAAAATTGTCCCTGAATTCCCTAATGCAATTACTTTAATATCTCCAGTTCCACATCTTAAACGTCCAACGGATTCATAAATATCTTCTAGCTCTACAGGTTCATTTGGTAAATAATCCCAATTTTTTTTCGATTGAAATTCATCCAATAATATTACTTTTACTTTTGGCAGACCTGGTCCTCTAAATTTTTCTGCCATACTTACCGCACCAAGATAACCTAATTTAATACATTTTTTATCTTTTTTTAGTTCCTTATTTCTAAAAACTAATAGTATTTCTCTAGGCTCTTCTGAAGATCCCTGATATTCTACAAATACTTCATATTGTTTTTTTACTTCTTCAGGCAACTTATCTAAAAATGGTTGATAAAAATCAGCCAATACTAAATTTCTACTGGCAGACTTAGCTTGTGTAATATATCGGCGTAAAAATAAAAATTGAAATTCTGCTTCCATCAAAGTAGGTAATTTTTTAAATTCCTGTAGCGTAGAAAAATCAAAACATTCTAAAATAGTATCTAATCCTCGTTTGATTGAAAAATTTAAGAATCCATAAGTTTTACCTACGTTTCGTGCGCCAACTAAAAAAGCGAATTGTTCCACTTCTTCCCATATGATTGGCACATTTAAATAACCTTCTTCCGTTTCATATTTATTTTTCTCCATTCTTTTCACACCTCTATCAAAAAAGCAAAGCTTGTCTGCTTTGCTTTTTATTTCTTTTTTAATTTTTCACATCATGGTCTGTAATAACATGTACTTTTTTCTTCACAATCCCTTTTTTGTTTAATGCTTCAAATTCAGGAACTTCTTTTTTAAAATACAAGCCGTCTGTTTTAATTAATACAAGTCCATATTCACTATCTACATACTTTTGTTCATAGCGTGCGATTCTATCTCTAAACACGCCAGCTACCATTGATGAAAACGCACGATTATACATTGGAAACTTAAATATTTTTGCTTCGTGAGTAGACAATTCTCGTTTACCAATCGTTCCATAAATTTTGTTCCGTAACATTTTATAAAAGAATTTGGTTTCTTCATCCTCTTTTAGTCGATCAATTTTTTCAAAATAATCTTCTAACAGGCCTTTACGTGTTCGGAAAGTATACGTTTCTAGTATTTCTAATGCTTTTACATCATAAAAATCCATAATTAACTTTAATTCAATTTCAGTAACTGTTAATGTACGACTAAGGTTTTTTCGATATTGTTGAAAATGTGAACCAAAAGCAGTATACGTACTTTCTTTTGCAATTGCTTCAATGGCAACTTTTACAAAAACGAACGTTGATAATTCTTTGTATGGTTGAGGTTTATCATAACTAGCTAACCGCTCTAATAATTTTTCTTTATCAAAACGCACATTTTCTAGGTATACATTCGATGGCAGTTTATAGTTTCTCATGATATTTGTATATGCTTCAGCAAAATCATATTCAATCATTCGTTCATTAGGAACAAGTAACTCTTTGTTGTACTTGCTTCCTGAAGTTGCTCCACGATAACTATCTGTATCAGGATAAAAAGGTATTTTTTGTGGATCATCCCATCCAAGGTAATGGATTTGCGAAGTATTTTTAGTAGAATTTACATAGATGTCTTTCAAAATATAGTGGTTTCCGTTAAATCCATCTAATTTGGCACGTGTTAAATAAGTTAATCCTAACATTGTTTTTACTTTTGTTTGAAATGCATCAGATTTCATTACCTCATTGCTCATAAGTTCCACCTAACTTTTAGTATTTAAATTTCATTTTTTGTTCGCTCATTTCATCGATTAAACGACCTAACTCTTCGATGAATTGGTTTTGATATGTGTCCATCATACTAGATTCTTCACTTCTATTACGCCCTACTTTATTTCTAAATAGATAAGGCTCTACATTCATAGCCTCGCTTGCATTATCAATTAGTCCTTCAAGAGTATCGATATTCATTACTTCAGAAGGCGAAAAACCTCCTCCTCGGCCATTTCCGTAATCAGATGCCATATCATAGAAATCATTCGTATGATAAATTTCTAGTAATTCTTTTTGGTAAATTTCAACAAGCTTCTCATTTCGACCTTGTTGAATCTCTTGAAAGGTTTCTGACGAATCGTAATCTATATTTGATCCATAGGCTTGATTATATGCATTCTTTGTATAAGCACCTGTGTAGTTTTCTCCTCTGTTCTCTGCCGATACTTCATTGACAAAATCTTGGAAAACATACTTAGATCCTGATGGAATAAAGCCACGAGCTTGGAAATTTTTCATGCGTCGACTTGCTTCTTTAAATACATTCTGGAATTTTGCCATGGGTTATTCTCCTGTTCCTTACTTCTTTTTATTAATTATAACAGAATAACTCTTTTTCGAAAAAAGGTTATTCATACTTGCGCCATTCGTCCACAATTATATTGCCGATTCGTTGAATCATTGCTGGCTCAGGGTATTTCTCCATTAGACGATAGACAGGTTTATATTTGGTGATAACAGCGTCTTTCCGATCAGACCATGCTCTAGGATAGTTATTTGTATCATCCATGTATTGGCGTGTACATACACGAATCATATTTTCTTGTTCTGGCGCTAATTCTATTGTTGATCCCACTCTTTTGTCATTGGATTCCATTCACTCACACTCGCTTCCTTTAAGTCTACTAAGATTACTTTTCCAATATGCCAGTCAAACGCTTCAAAACGGCCGCAGTCCCATTCTTTTATGTTACTAAGGCATTTATACCCATAACGTCTTGCAACCTCTTTGATGCGCTTATAAGGGTAATCAGAAGCTAACGACTTTCTCTTTTGCTTACTCATTTGTTACACGCCTTTCATATTTTTTAAGCTAACCACAGTTAGGTGATTTAATTGAACTTGTAACGCTTCATCAGTTTCTTTTTCACATACGATAATTTTTACTAATGCCGAGTTATCGTAAATCGTTAAACATTCCGCACGTATCTTACCTTGAAACGGTTTTACAGAACACCAATAAATGCCGCCAACTTTTACATTACTTTTTGTCCGTTTTCTTTTAATCGGTACATCGAATCTTCTTCCTTCTGAATGAATATAATTTTCAGTGATCACACATTTTCACGCTCCTTGTTTTCAAATAAAAAGAGGTCTTCTATCTTTAAATCTAAAGCATTTGCTAAAGAATAGGCTAATTCTAACGATGGTTTTTGCTTTTCTTGTTCTATCCTGCTAATCGTCATACGTTGACAACCTATTTTCATGGCTAATTGTTTTTGTGTTAGATTTCTTCTATCTCGCCATTTTTTCAATTGATTTCCCTGGAGCATCCAAAAATTGTCTGTCATTTAATAGGTCACCGTCCTTTTGAGCTTCGTAATTATTGACTATTTGATTACAAACAGGACAAGGTTTAACCTTTAAAATGCCAAAAAGTGAATCAAATTCTTGTACCACTCGTTTGTCATTACACCACTTACACATTTTTTTCACCGCCCATTAATCGATAGTCTGGTGTTTGTCGTTCGTCATTGAAAATAAACAAATGATTTTTTGAGTTTGCAAATAAACGACTGTAAATCCGATGCCCATAAATTGCTTGAATCTGTAAGTTTGTTAGATTCGTTGTAATAATCAATCCTTTTCCTTGGCGACCATCAACGATTGCATTTAATACGCGAATCATAAAGTCAGTAGCTCGCTTATTCGTTTCAATGCTTCCTACCTCTGCTCCTAAATCATCAAGTACAAAATAATCAGCGTCTAGCGCCAGTTGTACCGCTCGTGCTTCAGTTAGATACTCACTTTCATCGTCATAACTATTTCGAATACGTCGCAATAATTGATCCAGACTGAAAAATAAACACGAGTAACTCAAATCGTTATATTCATTCAATTTTTTTAAAATACTCATTGCTAAATGACTTTTCCCAACGCCAACTGGTCCACTAAAGACCGTAGTAAATGCTGGCTGTTGCTCTTCTTGTTCTTGCTCAATTGATTTATTATTTTCAAAACGTAATCGGTAATACTCCCTTGCTTGATTTATAGCAAATTCTTTGGCCTGTTCTGCTTCAGTACCTGGTTTCGCATGGTAATTTTCAAAGCAAGCGGATTGCAGTGTTGAATCAGTATAAACGCTGTCCTTTAAAAGAACCTCTTGTGTAATCCGTCGCTTCTTCCTGTCAAAAGCTTGTTCGAATCTCTTTTGTTCTTCTTCCCTGATACGTTCTTCCCTACAAGCTAGACAAAACGGTTCAAAGTCTTTAAAAACTTTTAATCGAGTACCGTGAATCTCGCAACGTTCGTCTATTTCATGCACTTGTGATAAATACTCAAAGTAATTCGTCCCAGTCACTCATACTCCCACCTTTTTGGTTATTATCATTCTTGCGCTTGTTGTAATAACCAGATAAATGTTTTTTCACCTTTTCAGGTGTATCTAGTTTTTTTGTTTCCCAAGATTTTAGAATGGTATCCAAATAGTTATAGCTCTTAGCCCCATTTTTCAACATTTCATCAATGGCCAATATAACAATTTCGTCATATCCTCCAAAATCTTCTACCCAAAAATTAATCGATTCCATAATCGTTGGTGCTTCTGCTGGGTGGACTTGAGTTAACCAGTAGGAAACAGCTTTACTATCTTTTGTCTTATCTACACTAGAATAAGCAGCAGTTTCTTTTGTTTTTATTTTATTTTCTTTGTTTTTATTTTCTTTTATTTTATTGCTATTTTTTTCGGTAGCAATCGCATTAGCATTTTTAAGTTTGCTATTTTTTTTTGATGGCTTTGCTATAGCATTGCTATCCGTTTGCCATTTTTTTGCTATATTTTTATTTTCCTCATTCATAGCATTTGACTCATTTTGATTTTGTGACCAGCGTTTTTCAGCGCCTTTTCTACCTGCTTCAGAACGTTTTTTTGATTTTTCTTCCATAAAGGCCATTCGTTTATTCAAGCCTTCGGAGTAAAAACACTCACCGTCTTCGGTGAAGGCAAATAACCCAAAGTCTTCAATAACTGATTTAATGATTGAAGTATCTACACGAAGATCAAAGGCTATCGTATTATAATCTTTGATACTCGTGTAGTTTCCTTCTTCCCTTAATCGTTCTAACAACATAAAATATACGCCATAACCTTCTGCACCAAATTTCATGCGTACTGGAATTAACTCATCAGAATTTCGTGCATTGCTATCATGAGAAAAGTAAGGTTGTATATTTTTCATATACTTGCTTTTCTCCTTTTTGGAATTTTATTTCCTACCTGAATTTATTTATCTCTAAAAATTGGTTCGTCTAAACGGATCGCTTTTATCAGTGCATAAGTTTTGTCATATGCCATATTGGGCGACCAAGTCACAACATATTTAACATCGCATATTGCATATGTTTTTGATAGTTCATTTAATTTTTCTGCAATATTATCAGTAAATTCAAACCATTCAAATCTATTTTCCATAATATTCACTCCTCAATTTTAATTAGGTCTCGCTTCATAAACCAAAATACTTCGCCATTTTCAAATTTGATCAATAAAGCTAAAATTTTTCCATCGACTTTATCAACACACTCGCCTATTTGTCCTTTCGGAACAATGCTGCTATATCTAGTTTTATATTTCATCTATTCACCATCCGCTTTCACAGCAAACGGCCAATAGCGCTCGTCAATTGATTTGATTTCTTGTTCTGTCAGCGGTGTTCTTGCCCCGCTGTTCTGAGATGATAACCAGAATGCTTTGTATAAAACTTTGTCTACACCTAAATATTGTTTTGTTATCGGGTCAAAAACATAATACAATTGCTCTTTCTCGAATTCGTAGCCATGAATCCAAGCATATTCAAAAGTAGTTTCATTTTCATAAAACCATTTTGCTAGTTCTAGCTCTTTTCCCTCAAGATAGACAGTGCCGTTATTTAACCAATGAACATCGCCAGTATAAATATCTCTTAGCGTTAGATATTTATCTGCTAACTTATCTAACTCAATCGCCACAAATTTCGGAACAACGACTTTTTTCGGCTCGTCTAGCTTTTCTAAGTCATTAATAAAATTTGAGAATAAAGCTTGTCTTGATGCATTAACCGATGGAAATCTCCAATCTTTGGGTTCTTCTGCATACTTTGTTTTGTATTTCTCAATCAATTCTTGTTTATCCATTGTTGTTGTCTCCTCTTCTTTTATGCCAAGAATTTTTGAACATAATTTCCAACCAGCTTTTTTATATTCATTCAAAAAATTGGATTCTTCCATTTCTTGTTTATTCATTACTTTCATTACCTAATCCATAAATTAGAGCAACAGCAATTTCCATCTGATGCAAGTTACGTAAAGCTATATAATCACGCCATTGTTTAAATTCTTTACTAGCTGGCAAGTAGTCTTCATAAGCGCCAATCCCAAAGTCATGCTTTGCTTTTTCCTCATCTTCTGCCATAATCAATTCAAGACATCCTAAAAAACTCAAACCATCCTCGGCATATTTTCCAAAGAAATGGATTCGCTCTTTCACACATTCAGGCAATTCGATTTTTGGTGCATGCACTATATTTTCCCCATTCTCTTCAACAATTGTGAATTTGTATATGTTATTACAGGCTGTTCTAATTTTTTCAGACATTAAATTCCCTCCTCATAGTATTTAGGCATTTAAAATTAATGCTTTCCGTGTTATTATTTAATTAACTTATTTTTGTTTAGTGCTTACTTCGTCTGCAAACGAGGCAGGCTTTTTTTGTTTTACTAGATATAACCGATAAGATAATTCATTTTGTCTTTTTATTGCGTTGTACCAATTCGTATTAGATTTACTTCTATCTGGTTTAGTCTTTATCAGGCCTTCTTTTCTTAGTATGCACACTTTTGTGAATATCTGAATTTTTGTCCTATTCAATATCTTTGTTAAATACTCAACGTTTTTAACATACCCGTTCTCGTCAAACTTAATTTCTCTTATCAAAAGATTAATGTCTTCTTTTGTATAAGGACGGTTCCTTTTTGATAAACGTCCTTCTTTAAATAGCTTCCTTAATTTATTCGTAATAGCATATTCTGTTCGATTTAACTCTTGAGCAATCACACTTGTTGAACATCCTGATTTGTACATAGAAATAATGCGTTTCTCATCCATACGACTGTAAGATGAGGCAGGTGGATTTATTGGATCATCCCAATAAATTTCAAACAATTGTCCTTTAAGTCGCATACGTCGAATTTTAAAATAAATCTTACTTTTATCACATCCAATTAACTCTGCTAATTCACGGTAGTTACAAACAAAACCTCTATGGTCATACTTAGCATTTTTTATAATGAATTGTTCCTCATCGGTAGTCCATCTTTTCATAAATATCCCTCCTACACCTATTCAAATTGAACTTCCATTAATTCAACTTCTAAACGTTGCTTCGCTTGTTCAAATAATTTTTCTAAATTATCTTCTGTAGCAAATGGTAAAATTTTTTGAACATGTGGAAATACTTCTAAAATAAAATCTAGTTTTTCTTTTGACATACTAATCCCTCCATACTTATTTTTTAAATAAAAATTTAATCTCGTATTCTGGAAAAAATTCTTCTTGAATTATTAGAGCTTCTTTAAATTTAAATTCAGAAGTTCCGTTTATCTTTTCTCTAAGTGTTTGATATTTAACACCTAATACAGCCGCCATAGAAGCTAATGATATATTTTTTTCTTGTCTAGCTTTTTCTAAATTATCTAACATAAAAGTCACTCCTTTTGTACGAATTTTCGTATATCGTTATAAAAAAATAAACGCTAAATATTGTTTAATTAAACAATATACGATTTTTCGTATATTGTCAATGGATTTATCTCTTGTTATACGATTTTTCGTATGGTACTATACTTTCAGGAGGTGATCACATGAACTTAGAAGATCGTTTAAAAAAATTGATTGAATTAAAATTTGGAAATGTTAATGCGTTCTCAATAGAAATTGGATTACCATACACAACTGTTAGATCAATTCTCCAACGTGGAATCATGAATGCTAAAGTCGAAAATATAATTAAAATCGCTGATGGACTAAATATGAAACCAGAGGATTTGCTTAATTTAAGTAATGAAGATTCAGATATAATTTCAAGAATTACAACTATTCTTAACCAATTAACTTCTGATAGAAAATTAGTTGTACTAAACTCTGCAAAGCAGCAGCTAAAGGAACAAAAACAAGAAAAAAACAATGTTATATCTTTACCAGTCAAAAAATCTGTAAATTTATATGGGATTATGACCGCTGGACATGGAACAATTAATTATGATAAATGTCAACCTATAGAAACAATAGAGATTCCTGAAAATGATATTCCAAAAGATTATGATTTAGCATTCCGTGTATCTGGCGACAGCATGTATCCAACTTATGAAGATGGTCAAATAATTTTTGTTAGAAAACAATCTGAAATAGAACAAGGTATGATAGGATGTGTTGAAATTAACGGAAATGCATTTATCAAACGTATCTATAAAGAAAAAGACAGACTACGCTTTGTTTCTTTTAATACCGATGTTGATAAAGATGGCAACCGCTTGTTTCCAGATTTTTATACTTCAAAAACTGATGAAATATATATAATCGGAAAAGTCGTAAAATAAAAAATATATCTTATTGAGATTTATACTCAATAAGATATATTTTTTTGATTAATTATTTTGTGAAAATTCTAAAGAAGAATCATAACTAACTTTAGTTGCCAATTCATTATACTTATCTTTGTCTTGTTCGTATATTTTGAACAAGTCGTTTTTTGTAGTTGTCTGATTGCTTGGAAACGAGCTTGGATTTATAGAAGTTTTATCTACTTTGTATGCAATTGTTTCTGTGTGAGCATGGAGCCCATAATTTCTAATTACAACATTTTGAGTTCCATCAGGGAGTTCAGTTATATTATAAGTGATATTGACAAAATCTTGAAAATCAATTTTGTCATGTAAGCGTGCCATTAAACTAATTCTTTGATTGATGTTTAATGAACTATATCCAGAACTATTATTAGATGATTGCTCTGTTTGTTGCGATATTTTACTTAATTCAGAAGCATCTAAATCATTAATCAAACTGATATCTTTATAGTTTTTAGATAAGACTTTATATTCAAAATTCTTATTTTTAGTTGCGTCTACTGTATTAGTTTCAAATTCCATGATTCCTTCTGGATTAATTCGTAATATCATCATGGGATATTTTGGATTTTGAAATCTAACACTATAATAAATTGAATTACTATCTCGCCCGTTTAAATCATTTAACCGATCAACAGTATATGACCAAGCAATATTATGTGCTTTCTCCCAATTATCTACTACATAATTTATCCATTCTACAACTTGTTCATTTGATAAATCCGTCGTGTCTACTTCTTTTTTACTCTCATCACGGTTACTTACATGGCTGGATGATGTACTTGATTTACTTTTAGATTCTTTGGTCTCGCTAGAAATACTCACGTGTTTACTTTTAGCAGTATGATCTGAAAATAAATTTTTGCTATTTACTAATGCAAACGCTCCTCCGCTTATAACAAGTAAAAATAAAATTATCAAGATGGCCGTTTTGGCCCTTTTTTTTCTTTTGGTTTTCTCAACTCTATTTTGTTCTTCTTTCATTTTCAGCATCTCCATTCAAATAAAATGAACTAAATTGTAAAAAAGCATAGCCAAACATCAAATTATAAAAAAATATCTAAAAATTCCATATCCCCAAATAAGGATGTTTAAACAAATCATAAAAAAAAGGATTCTGTATAAAGTACTTAGCTCTCGCTCTTCTTTTCTTTGTAAGTACTGGTCTTTCCATTTAGGATCATCTTTTCTTTTTTTTAGAAACTCATATGTGTGATAGGTCGTAGCCTCTTCCTCTTGCATTTCCTTTCCCCCTCCATTCAACAAATTAAACCCAATTATGCATGGTAACAGTTGGTAACGGTTTAATTGTATCAGGATTCACAATATTTGTCTCTTGAACAAAAATATCGGCATTTTCTAGCTTTTGTTTTAAGCCTGTAATGAAATAAGCCTTATAGCTAGTAAGACCGTTTGTTTTAGCTTCTGTTTCGTTCGCACGTATTTGTGCATTAACCAGGTCTGATACTTCTTCATTGATGACTGGCAAAGTAACAATGAACTGTATAATCTCTAAGCAGTCTGCATCAGACACGCCAGCAGCAAGCAAAGAAACAGCCAACGGAGCTAAGTAGTCTTTTCCTTTGAGTACAGTTGTTAATCGTTCTCGAACTGTCAAAGGACAGTCTACGCCCTTTTGTTTTGAATAGCTAGAGAAATTTTCATTAGTTAATTTGCTTTCGCATGCGTTATTAATATCATCATCATCTTTTATATTGTTAATTTTAAAACTGTTACTTTTATGTCGGTCGTTTTGACTGATAGGGTATCCGTCAAATTGGGGGATAGGGTCACAGTCATTTTGACGGATACCCTCATCTTGTACTTCTTCTTCAATTTTCGGATTAGAGATTAACGTATATAAATTTTTGATGATTTCTTTTTTCTCATTACGAATTTGAGTAACAGAAATATAGTTACAGTCAATTAACAATTTACGATGTTTGTAGAAACGCTTTTCACTAATCTGTAAGTCCTCTAAAATTTTCCGTAAGCTAGGAAATGCTGTACTTCCTGCGCCAGCAAAACTAACGATGTAAGCATAGATTGATTTTGCTTCGATCGTTAATCGTTTATCTTGCATTACAAGCTTAGGCATGACACCATAGCCATTTGCATTTACACCTTCTACTGCTAATTTATCTTGTAACTCATTTTGATTCGTACTCATGTTAATCCCTCCGATTCCTAGACTTATATGTAATTGTTCTTTATATTCAGTAGTCTATAGAAAAAAATATAAGAATGGAATAGGCTATAACAACATGTAGATTTGTAGATACATCTACATGTAGATTTGTAGATGTATCTACATGTAGATTTGTAGATGTATCAATAAATAGCCGATTAAATGTTGTTGTATAAGGTTTTTTGTTTGTAGATGTATCTACATGTAGATTTGTAGATTTGTAGATGTATCTACATGTAGATTTGTAGATTTGTAGATGAGTTTTGTTGACACTGAATATATTTAATAGTATTATAAATGTAGATAAAAAAAATATGTAGATTAAAAAGGAGTGTAGATTTTGGCTAAGAAAATAACTTTCGGGAATTTTAAAGGTGGTACTGGGAAAACTACGAATAGCACAATGGTAGCATATCATTTAGCTAAGAAAGGGTATAAAACTTTATTAGTTGATTTAGACCCACAAGCTAATGCAACAGCAATGTTGCTTTTAACAGTTCAGAATCAAAAAGATATTGTAGTGAATTTTGAAACAACTTTAATGACTGCAATTGCTGAAAATAATTTGTCAAAAATAGTAACAGAAATTAATGATAAACTATTTTTGTTACCAAGTTTTGCAGATTTCACTTCATATCCGTTGTATTTAGAGAAGAAGTTTCCAGATTCAATAAAAGAAAGAGGTTTATATTTCAAAAAATTACTATCAGAATTTGATAAAGAATATGATTATATAATTTTTGACATTCCACCTACACTAAGCTTATTTACCGATTCTGCGATGTTAGCATCTGATTATGTTGTAATAGTATTGCAGACGCAAGAACGATCTTTTGTAGGCGCAGAGGCTTTTATTCAGTATATGCAAGAACTGTTGGATAATTACGAAGTCAATTTTGATATATTAGGGATTTTACCTGTCCTTTTGAAAAATAATGCTATTGTAGACAAATCTGTCTTAAAAAATGCTAAAGAAACATTTGGAGAAAGCAACTTATTTGAAAACATAGTTAAAAATATGGAAAGGTTAAAAAGATACGATATGACGGGTATCATTGATCCAGAGGTAAATAAAAAATTTGATGTTCATGATATGAACGTTCATAGACTTTACGATAAAGTAACAGCTGAATTAATAGAGAGAGGTAATAACCATGAGTGAATTATTGAAAAAGAATAATTTATTAAAGAAAACAGAAAGTCCAAAACCTCAAAATACATTTGATAGAAATTCAGTATTTACAATTGCTGAAGAAAACACTAAGAGATCTAAACGAAGCACTAAGACAACTACTATACGATGCTCACAGGATAACTCTAACTATATTAATGCACTTACCACAGTAATGGATGTTAAAAGCGTTGATGAAATGCTAGGTATATTGATTGACAATTATATTCCTACATTAACTCATAATGAACAAACAGAAATAAAGACAATAAAAAAAGTATATGATAAGAAAAAATAAATTTTAAAAAGACTTTGTTGTATTTTTGAGGGAGGTTTAATTATGGAAAAAGATATTATTCCTTATGATGAAAAATATTTGAAAGAGGTTTATAGGCTGGAGAACTTGCCGCATTGGACAGCGGTAGAAAAGTTAAAAGAAATGAGTATGGATCATGAAACAGCGATGTATCCAGTAGTAAGAGAAAGTGCCGACTATAATGGATGGCTTGAATATAGTTACACTGTTGTGATTTATGAAAGACTAATCCGACCTGGAGAAATAAGAGGAGAGTATAAATGAAAATTCGTTTAAAAGAGTGTATGGATAAAAAAGGAATTAATATGGAAGAGTTGCAAAAAGCAGTAGATATTGATCCTATTTTATTAGAAAACATGTATGAAGAAGGAATTTTTGATAGTGAAAAAAATGGTGTGCAAATGATTAGTGAATTAATGTTAGCGTTGAATGTTTCTAAAATTAATGAATTGGTCCCAGATATAAAATAGAAGGAAACAAAAGAAAAATACGAAGTAAAAAATTAAGCGTTGTATGAAAAATCATACAACGTTTTTTTGTGAAGAGAAGAAGAAAGTAATCAAGAAAGTTACATAGTAAATATTAAGAATATCATAAGAATACAAATATAATAAAAACGAACAATAAAACTATTAATAATAGAAATAACAATAAATAGTTCGTGTTTTACAAAGTA
>SKDZ01000272.1_pt1 | contig 30560 bp, 28 predicted proteins | sample 4826551 | NCBI WGS metagenome assembly SKDZ01 (sample SAMN11008822, study PRJNA524170) | human gut metagenome | biome: Human fecal sample; material: Feces; isolation source: fecal sample from pouch patient p12, p15 | host: Homo sapiens | place: Israel: Tel-Aviv | collected 2016-02-02 | reverse complement strand
TGTGGCCGATCACCCTCTCAGGTCGGCTATGTATCATCGCCTTGGTGAGCCTTTACCTCACCAACTAGCTAATACAACGCGGGATCATCTTTGAGTGATGCAATTGCATCTTTCAAACTTAAAACTTATGTTTAAAGTTGTTATGCGGTATTAGCATTCGTTTCCAAATGTTGTCCCCCGCTCAAAGGCAGATTCCCCACGCGTTACTCACCCGTTCGCTGCTCTTCAAATTGGTGCAAGCACCAATCTTCATCGCTCAACTTGCATGTATTAGGCACGCCGCCAGCGTTCGTCCTGAGCCAGGATCAAACTCTCAAATAAAGTATTTAAGTCACCGAAGTGACTGGCTTGTCTTTCATTATTGATTGACAGATTTTTGATGTATTGCTACATCACATGAGTCATTCTTCTTTATTCAGTTTTCAATGGTCTAGCTTGTCGCGCTTCAACGCTCGTCTCTCGCGACAACTATTATATTCTATCAAACCTATCTCTCCCTGTCAAGAATTTAATGTCACTTTTTCAATCTTTTTTTCTTATTGTCTCTTAAACCCTGATATTACGCGCTTCTTTGGTTAGTGTTTTTTTAATGAAATAGGAAATATAGTAATTTCTCTACATTATAGTTTAAATTAAATAATAAAAAACACTCCCAATTTGAGAGTGTTTTAAACATTGATATATGAATAATATTAACGTTTTGAGAACTCAAAGGTACAATAATTATCCAGCCTCATACATATAAATCCTTTCATATCAAGGATTGACACAATTGAAAATTCTTGAAAAAGGATGAATATGGATAGAGATTGATAAAAACAAGACCAATTATGACCAAGATTGTTACTGACTATAATTTGATTACACTTTTGTTTAAACCAGTTCTACTGGTTTTTTATTTGAACTAAATTAGCTAATTGCTCCATAGTGTGTTGTCCATCATTCTTTGTATAGAATTTCAATCCGCTAATTTGGACGTTTTCTTCATTTGTTTCAAATTCCATCTCCGCTTGATTATCTGTCATATATAAGAGTAAATCTTGCTTCCACAATTCACTGATAAATTTATCTCCGCTCATTCCTTTAGGTTCAATAAAGATTTGAAAATAAAACTCACTATCTTCAAGGAATAAAATAAAGTCAGGCTGAAAACCTTGTGAATGCGTTGGCGTGATTTCACCAGAACGATTCATACGTGAACCATATTGATGGAGTTTTAATTTCTCACTCTTCACAGATTCACGATGCATATTTTCATCCATACGAAGTAAATAAACCGATTTTTGATACTTTTCTTTTAACTCATTGACATGTGCTTTCACACGTTCTATCAACTCGTATTCCAACTTATTTACTATAGCTTTTTCATAAACATAAAAATCATCTTCTATTTCATAAACGTGAATTTTTTGCATTGTTTCATTAAATAAATTCGCTGTATCATATTCTGGAACACGCTTATTATAATTTGTTAAATATTCCTTGATGGGATAGCCGACGAACTTATTAGTTCCTCTTTGTTTAACATAGCCTGATTTAAATTTAACTTCATATTCTTTTAACAGACCAATAGTAACGTTCAATATATCATCTGTTGTAACATCAGTTGATTTGTACTCTTTTGGAACATTTAAAAATAATTTTAATTCGTTAGCGTTTAACCAATCCTTGCCATAAATAAATTCTTTCATCGAAGATACTAATGGAACATATTTCTTTAAGTTATCAAACTTGTAAAAATCTAAACGTTGGATAGCTTTTTTGATATATCTTGCATCAAATTTACTCACGCTAATTATTTTTTTTTCAGTTATCCCAGCAATTTCTTTATAAGAAACTTCTCTACTATCGTAGTTCAAGCTTCTTGAAATATCTGTTGGGTGATTAATACCATATTTATCAATAGAATCAAACCATTCGTCTTCGACATCTTCCACTTCATTATAGTAAATTTTACCTTGTTTATAGGCATCTGTTTTCTTGAAAGAGGATTTTACTTTAATTTCAATGGGTGGATTTTTTTTATCTTCCCCAGTAGGTAAATCCATTTGTTTTAAAGAACCAATCAACTGTTTGAGATATTGTGGTTCATTCATTGTATGGTAGTGTAACGTTTCGAGAAAAAGTTGCTTATTGGACGAATCATTATCAAATCTTCTTCGATAACTTTTCTTCCCTTTAATTTCAAAAGGATAGTATCTCGCACCTCGACCGATTAATTGTGCTTCTGCCATCGTTGCATTTTTATTCGTTCCTGCTTCTTTTTCTATACGAACAATATCATACAGATTAAGAACATCCCACCCTTCTGTTAGCTTGGCTACAGCAAAGATAACACGCCGGAGATTATTCGGATTTTCTAGTGTATTCAATTCTTGATACTGCCCTTTTTCAAGCATATTTCCACTCTTATCGTTTACATTTAATACGTTTCTAGCATCAAAATCAAGTTTTATCTCTCGAATGATTTTTCCAAGTTGTTCTTCATTTTTGAGATAGAAATCATACGCTAAACTTAATGCTGAACTCTTATTACTATCCATTATCTGTTGACGCTTAATAAAGGCAATCAAATCTTTTACATTAAGATTTTCAATCATTTGATTAAAAATTTTATTCGCTTCTTTTGAGATTGTAACCCTGGGTGACTTAAACAGTATAACCGGTTTGAATGCACTACTTACTCCTTCTGAGTACGCTCGATATTTTCTAAACTGCGATAGGAGTACCACATTTAACATTTTATCTTCATCGCTTGCGGACGTTTCGATTCGTTTGACTTGTTTTGAATATCTATCGGACATAAATTTGTTTAGAGGATAACGATAAACGACCTTATCACGATACTTATCATAAATCACTCCATTATCGAAATCAACAGTTGCTGTAAATTCTAAGAGCAAATTTTTTTGTATATGTTCATTTCTTGCATTCAGGATTTTTAAAATTGCGGATTCCCAAGTATTTTCTTCTACTTGACCTTTTGTTTCTTTACCATTTTTCTTTTTTGTTAACGCTGAATAATGATGGGCTTCATCCGCTAGAATTACAACTGGTTGATGTTCATAATCATCCAATGCCATTGCATTCTCCTTTACAACAAACAAATCATCTGATACATTCTGAACAGAGGCTAACTTAATGTAGATGGTATTTTCTTGTTGAATTCTAGGAAATCGTTCTTTTTCTACAATAGAAATTTGTTTGCCATCAATTTCTATCTTCTCTTGATAAAGATACTTATCACTATTTTGATTTACCAAGTTATCTTTTGTCTTCATTAAAACAGAATTCGTATTAACGGTAAATAAGAAATTACTATAATTATATTCTTGATAAAGATATAAAATCAGACCTGCCATCAAGTCTGTTTTACCAGAGCCTGTTGCCATATTAAACAAAACTTGTTGCGGGCTTGGTTTTATTTGTGTTCTTGTATAATGGTAGTTTCGTAGTGCTTCGTCTTGATAGTGTCGTAGTGTGTGAGCTAGATTGGCATTAATGTATTCAGGGATTATATAGCCTTGATGAGCATTAAATAAATCTTTATCTGCTAATTCAGCCTGTTCTACTAAAGGAAAATGACGGATATTAGATACGTTCTTATTCACCATCCTATTCACCACCTTTATAAAATTGCTTGTTAAAGCTATAGTCATCATCTGAAATCAATTCCCGTACATTTGCATCATCAATTTCTGAATAGTTGTAATACAGTCCATTCTTATCTAATAACTTAATCAACAAACGTTTATTTTCATTAAAGCCTTCCAGCCAATCAATTTTATCTAGATCGGCACGAAAAGAAATATCAGCAGGTTCCATGGTACCTGTCCCTTCTAACATTCGATTGTATACTATTTTCAGCTCATCTAAAGTCTTTGAATGAATGATATCTTGTAAATAGCCCATATTTTTAGGCATTAGTTCTATATATATAAACGAACCGCCACCTTGCCAATTAACTTTGGTTGAGATACCCGTTCCATCTCCCGAAATAACATTTTGCAATCTAGGAATAGTGACATTTTCCATGGTATCTTCAAGTTGTTCAATACCAATAAAACGCCTACTAGTTTTTAACGCAACAGATTGTGTAGTTCCTGATCCCATGAAAAAGTCCATAACCAAGTCATTTTCATCCGTAAACATTTTCATATAGTTATCAATTTACTCTTCAGGCTTTTTACCGTTCCGATATTCATACCCCCCCTCTTCATTGACAGAGTTATAGTCCTCAACAAAATCCAAGAAATTAGGATATGGCTTATAAGTATACTCGCTGCTTTGTGGCATTCCTTGGTAGTAAGCACCATTTTTATTTCCTTCTTTTGGTAATTCAAAATATCGGAACCCAAGTGAATCATCTCCCATATCTGGAACTTTGAAAAGTGTTAATGGTGGAAATTCTTCTCGTAATTTTTCAAGGTAAGCGACATAAAAACGCCCGCTTGAATTTTTTTCTCTGATACTGCCCCGTACTGTTTCTCTATGAAGATTTTCAGAATTTGGGATAACTTTTGTAATCTCAAAACTATCAGGAAGGTAAATCTCAACTTCTTTTTTCCCCATTATGCGTGTTTCGGTGGGCTTTTCTTTAATTGATACATGGAATTTATATTTATCCACAGTCTTTTTCTCAGCAATTTTTGGCATTTTGAACTCTGAGTTTTTTGAGTATACGAGAGTATGTTCAATAACATCATTAAATTCTTTGTCTCCCGTCAACGTCCTTTGTGGATGGCGAACTAAAGTATTTATATCCATCACATGATGATTTTTGCCAAGAACATCATCAAGCAAAACTCTAAGATAAGGATACTGATGGAAGCTTATTTGAATGAGTATTACGCCATCATCAGAAAGAAAATCCTGTGCAACCTCAACTCGATTTTTGATAAAGGTTAACCATGAAGATTGATTGAATCTATCATTGTATTTGAAACTATCACTACCTGTATTATAGGGTACGTCGATATAGATAAGTTTGACACTTCCAACATACTTCTCTTTAATTGCATGTAAAGCGAGCAAGTTATTCCCTTTAATAATCAAATTATCTTCATCTTTATTGAATTCTGTAACAGTTGACTCGCCATTTTCATCATATCGTTTGCTGTTCACAAAGATTTTCTTATCAAATAATCGGTCAATCTCATCTTTTTCAATCACTTCATTTAAAAAACTATCATCGTAACCTTCTTCATTATCTTCTTTTGTCATTGATGCAGTTAGAACTCCATCCTTAAACGGAAAATCTAAGACCACATCCTGACTGTCTTCTAAAAACTTTCCTTTAGATGCTAGTCCAATACGATTTTCGTATTTCGTATAACTCGTATCCCAATAATCATTGTAGAGAATAGCTTCTTCTAGCTGTTCAATTTGAAATAATTTCTGCCCCGCAACTTCTTTAATAAAATGTTGTTTAATAAAATCTACTTGAAATAATTTTTTAAGCAAGGACTCATCATAATTTCTTAAGCTATCACTTAGTTTAGAGCGATTTAATTCTTCACCAACCAAATACTTATCTCCAAAAGAATATAAGGCGCTTCGTAATTCATCAAAAATCTTTGGTTTAATTTTCACTGTACACTATCCTTCATTCAAATTCGTTTCCATTTCTTCTATTTTACACTAATTTTTTACAAATCAGATTTAACATGTCATAAATTTATAGAGAGCCTTATCAAGTTTTCATGTTATATAACTCACTTATTAGATTAATACGTTTTTATTGTTATCCTTTATGTACTCCTTCGATTTCATCCAAAAAGTCAAGATAAGCTAAATGCTCCTCCGAATTTTTGACATATTCCAATTCTTCCATAGATTCTTGATAATCTAAATACTCATCTTCTTGTTTTTCTTTTACTAATTCAATCATTCTATCTTCTGAAAAACACGGACTTGAATTTTTTGAAAAAAATGGGCTTTCAAAATACTCTTTTTCGATATCGCCACATTGGTCCATTTGTACTTTCATTAATCGTTCAATATATGATTCACTAGCATCGATTAAATCATTTAATACATCTATGTCATTTTTTTCACCTCTAGTAAGCCAATGTCCATATGATTCGACACTTCTTTCCATATCTAAATTTATCAAATTAATGTTTATTTCAAAATCATCAACAACTATATCATATACGCGTTTCCCAAGTGAATCATAATCTTCCAGTTCAAGAACTGGGGCAAGGATGTCCTTCAATTTTTCACTAAATGATTTTTCAAAATTTTGAAAACAAATCACTTCAGTTTTCACCAGAAAACGACCCTGTTTGTCTTTAGACTCATATTTATATTCACCATACAAATAATCAATAAATCGTTCCATTATCTCATTTGAAGTTTCTGTACTACAGAATAAAAAAACGGACTCGGAAAAAACATCAACGTTTTCATTTTTATAATCTTTTGAAATTGGATAACCTCCACTATAATCACGTGAAGCTTTTTCCAAAGCTGCATAATGAGCAAATGGTACATATTCAATTAGAATGTTGTGAATGGTCTTGACATAATCTTTATTATTCAACAAATCCAAAAACAAATTTAATAAAAAATAAAATTTATCCTTTTCTGAAAAAGCTCTATCTGGAAGCCCCCAAAATAATTCCTGAAAGGAAGTAAACTCTAGGTTATCCTTCTTCATTTTTAATTCATGATATTTATCAGAAGAATATGTACTAAGGTCAGGTTTCAGTTTTAAATTATCTATTATTGATTGTCCAATTGTAACTGACAATAATTTTGTCACTTCATCCACTTTTTTCTCTCTGATATCTTTTATGATCTTTGGCTTATTAATATACAGGTGAGTGTTTTTAATACTTTTTAAGTCTTTATATTGCTTATCATGTGAACTTCTAAGACTCTTCCTTTGATTGTTTATTTTTTCAATACGTTCATTTATTCTAACTTGGACATTATTCCCGTAGTAGCTCAACAAATTTTCAAACATAGCACACTTTCCTCCAAACGGATTATTTCAGTTTAAATTATACCATTGTTTACGTAAAAAAACCATTTTCGAGTAGTATAATAGTATTATAAAGAAATCTTCAAAGATTTCTCATTTATATCTCCTGTTGGCGGAGAGCTAGTCAACTAGAAAATATGAGGTAATCCACATGATTACAGAATTAAAACAAACACTTCGTGACTTAAATGCTTATCGTTTGATTAATTATGGTAACACAGCATATCGACGTATTAGTAATGATAACCATTTTGAATCTGTACCAACGGAATTGTCAGAATTGTGGTATGGGCAAGACGTTTTATCATTTTTGACACTATCAATCGCATATGATTCAGATATTAACTTCATGTCAAAAAATGAATTAATCCGTTGGATTGAAAATGAACGTTGTCTTATCACTCGTTTGGAACAAATTTTTTCAACCCTTTAAAATAGAAAGAAGGTAACATAAATGGCGAAGACTAACTGGAATAGAACACTTGGAGAAGTTTTAAATCAACAAACACAACAAAAGGTAATGGTGAGCGAAAAAACGGGTAAAGAGTACACAACAGAAGTCGTTCCATCACTTAATGTACTGTCAATCGGTTCTTTGGAGGAAGTTGATGGGAAATTTAAGTATGCGGTTGTGGATACTGCTAACGACCTTGAATATATAATCAAAGCGCCAAATAAGGTTGAGGTAAAATTCGGCACTCAGCTGCAGTTCAAATATGTACGGGGTGGCGTAACAACTAACGGTATGGGTTGGTTTGCTGCTGATTCAGTAGATGTGGTTCCGCGACATGGGTAGTCGCAGATATAGAAGAATTACTCCTACCCATAACTGTAAACCTCAAGGCTATCAGCTCTCTATGATAGCCTTAATGGTTTCACTTTTAGTTACTGCACTGTTATTCTTCCTAGGTCATACAATAATTTTAACATCATATCTAGCTCAAGCAATACTCGTACTATATATAATAGATTTTATCTGTTTTATATCCTTAATGTTCTTTTGGTCACAGCGTGAAGAAGTATCAACTCTTTCTATCCCAACTATGTCTCACAAATCTAAAAAATTAGCGAAAAAAGTGAAAAAACTATTTAACGACAAAATGATAACAGATGTTTTAAACCTCTCAAACTCAACACGTTATGGCAACGAAATGCCTGAAATAATCGCTTGGGTAAACCACAATTTGTCAGATGGATATATTGCTATTGAGAACATCTCTAACTGGGAACGCGCAGACCGTAAACACTTCGAACAATGTGTGTCTGGGATTTTTTCAGGAAAATACCAACGTTTTTCTATCGTTAATTCTGAATTATCCGCCGGAGATAGCTTTATTATCTTCTATTTCGAAGATACCTTTACTTCTCAGCGTTTTTATATTAAAGATAAGGGAAATGGTCCAAAACTATTTATCAGCGAAAACAAGCACACTATAAGACTCTCTAAGGATTTAGTCTGGCATTCTGATATAACCCCTATGCTGAGCATAATTGCTCGAACTAGGTCAGGTAAATCAGTCTTAGCAGGAAAATATATAGCTCGCTTGATGTTACTACAAAATTGGATAGTAGAATATCATTCAGCGAAATATGACAGATATGTAAAAGAATTCAACGGTGAATCTGACCCTATCAAGATTGTAGAACGTGCTGAACTATGGTGTTCTGTTATGGATGAACGACTAGTAAAAATCAATGAAGCTGGAAAAGAACAATATCTTGAAATGGAAGATATGCCAGATATCGGGCTATTTTTTGATGAATTAGGAAATTTAAACGCTTCTATGGAATCCCTTGATAAAATTGATAAAAATTTAAAAATCACCTCAAGGTGGACTACTGCTATTAACCGCCTATCCGCTACTGGTGGTTCTGCAGGTATTCACATTATAGCTATTTCACAGTTTGCAACCAAGGAAGGGTTCCTTCCATCTCTGGCTCGTGTCAATTGTTCAGATGCTGTTATTATGCTTGGAGGAGCAGCGGATTCATCTGATGAAAGAAAATATTTGATGAGTGGATTCTCAGATATGCCAAAACGTAGTTATGGAAAAGGACAAGGTGTCGCTCGTATTATAAGTTCTGGGAAGAAATGGGAAGTTCCTCATTTTTATGAAACGCCTTGGTTTGAAGATAACCTATGACTACATCTTTGTATTACAATAATCTGTTGGTTCATAAATTAGGGTATTGGTTAAATCAACTGTTCATAATATCAGTCATTTTTAGAAGATGAAATATTCTAACTCTAACTATTTCTAACGCCTGCACGGCAGTGGGCTTGTCAACTGCCGTGCCTCACTCAAAACTTAGGTATATCATGAGGTTTGACCGTTTTTAAAAAATTCAAACCTCTGTATTACCAAGGATATAATTAAAATAATTATTAAAAAGGATAATTTTAATCATGGTAGATAAAACAAATTTAAAAGCAATTATGCTTGTACAACAATTAGAAGATAAACATTGGGAGTTGTGGGATGATAAGACTGCAATTCAGGCAGCACGTGAGGGAAATTGTCGTCCGCTATTAGAAGAGGTAGTAACTCGCTTGAGTTCTGAAAACATAAAAGTTGAAGAAGCTTATGGTATTATCCACAATAAAGATACCATATCTGTTTGGAACACAGAAAAAATGAAAAATATTGATGAACCAAAAGCTAATCATGTTCATTTCTTATTCAAATTTGATAAAGGTGCTTCATTACAAAAATTAGCTTTGGCTATGGGTATTGAATCACAGTATCTGGAAAAATTAAAATCCGGGCGATATGGCTACGACAATTGCCAAGCCTATTTAGTACACGCTAAAGATGACTCAAAATATCAATACTCAGCAAATGAAGTTACTACAATTTTAGGTGAAGACTATGTCAGTCTGTACAATAGAAAAATGAAATCATGGATTAGAGGGAGAGCAAAAAAAGAAGCTCAGGAAACAAGCTTGAGCGTTGATTGGATTATTGCAGAGGTGCTTGCTGGTCAATTGACTAAGAATCAAATTTTATTAACTGATGAATATTACAAAGTATATGGTCAGCATAAACGAAAAATCAACGAAGCATTAGATACTGCTGGGGAACGGAAAAGCTATAAAACAGTCGCAGAGCTTGAAGCTGGTAAATTCAAGAAAACAGTAATTTTTGTAAAGGCTGATAGTGGAATTGGTAAAACTGCCCTAAGCAAAAAATTGATAGGACTTTTACAAATGGTCGCTATAAAATTCAATCAAGTCTGGGATTTTTGCGTAACTGCTTCAACTAACGCTTTTGATGAATATAATGGTCAAGATATTCTCTTTCTTGATGACATTAGGGGTGACAGCCTAACCGTTTCCGATTGGCTCAAACTTTTAGACCCTTACATGATTAGTCCAATTTCAGCAAGATATCACAATAAACTGGGTTCCGCGAAGGTCATCATCATTACAAGTACCAAACATCCATTTAAATTCTTTGAAAATGCAAAAGGAATTGTAGGAGAAGATTTAGGGCAATTTATACGACGAATTGATTACTTATTAACTATTGATGGTAGTTTTAATTTATCTACACCACAAAAATTAAACAACAGCTCTATCACACACAGATATAAATCGCTAGAACCTAACACTACTTCGCACTCTTTTTCTCAACCTAATCAACAGTCTAGAAATGCTGTTCTTGACCTTTTAATCAAAACTGTCATTCGTAATATGCAGTGGAAAAAGCAACAAAAGGGAATCATAGAAATAAACCAACACTCATACCTCGAAAACTCGACAAAAAAATATTTAAATAGTGTCGAACAAAAAGAACTACAAACTGAACATTCTGATTCAAAACCAGATGAGATAATAGAATCGTTTCCACATTTAGGGAAAGTTGAAATCTCGAAAGTCAGATCAAATAGCTCATAAAAAACATTCTATGAACTTGATTTCAGTAGTCCTATTAGACAACTGATACATAAAATTCAAAATTCTATAATTGAAACAAAAAACCATCAGCCTCCGACTACCAATTCTAAGACTGATGACATTATCTACGATTGAAACTAAAAGTTTCAAACAAGAACAAGGCTCTTTGTTATTATAGCATATCGACTGAGCCTTGTTTTGAATATCGAAATATACGAACGAGGTACTATTTATGAATGATAATAAAAATGCGCCTTATCTTCTAACGCGAGAGTCCGCTTCTCAATACCTTGGAATTGACCCAAAATCATTTGATAAGTACTTTCGTCAAAATGATAACTTAAAGCGTTTTATGATAGGAAAACAAGAAAGATATACAATTTCAGATTTAGAAGCATTCATTGCAAAGAATTCTATAAATTAATTAAAAGTTGATAGTTGACCAAAAAAATCTTATTATAAAAGGGTAATCAAAATGGTCAGCTATCAATTTTTTATACTAAAAGGAAAATGATATGCCAACAATAGAAAAACGAGGACAAAAATCCTTCCGCGCACGTGTTTCAATCATGGAACACGGAAAACAAAAACAAGTAACAAAAACATTCACTACCAAGTCTGAGGCAAAAACTTGGGCTCACCAACAAGAAGTACTTAAAGGAAAAGGGAAAAATATCGCCAAACGTGAAGATACTTTTTCCGATTTCTTTGATACATGGGTTAATACAGTGAAACGTAATGATGTTCGTCCTGCAACATTCACCAACTATGTACGAACAGTAACGATTGTTCGTTCTCTCTTCAAAGATATCAAAATCAGTAACCTTGATGATTTAGTGGTACAGATGAAAATTGATGAATACGGAAAAAATCACTCTCGAAAAACGACAACTGAAGTCCTATTAAAAATAAGAACAGCATTACATTATGCTTATGCACGTGGATTATTAGATAATGATTTTGGTTCCCTTGTAAAGACTCGTGGGAAAGAACTAGAAAAACGTAACAAGCCTTTATCAATAAACGAGATGAAAGTTCTTCGTAACTATCTTCTTTCACATTCAGAAGATGAATTTAATATCATTACACTTATTGCACTAGAGACAGGAGCTAGACGAGGAGAAATTCTTGGTTTAAAACCAGAAGATATTTCTTCAAATGGAATTCATATCACACGATCAATAAGCCCTACAAATGATGATACACGTTTAAAAACAAGTAAATCAAAACGTACAGTACCGATTACTTATGAAGTCTACACGATCATCAGAACAGTAGAACCCAAATCAAATGGATATTTATTTGACCCAGATGGATTTCAGCAATCTAAACGATTAAAAAAGTTATTAGCAGAACTAAAAATATCCATCACTACTTTTCATGGATTACGTGATACTATAGCATCATTTCTATTTTCAAATGATATCCGTTTAGACTATGTCTCAAAGATGTTGGGGCACTCCAATCTTCAAACAACAATGAATTATTACTTGGAGTTGATGCCAGAAAAAAAGCATCAGCAAGAAGCCGATGCTTTAAATTTATTAAGTTCTTTGTCCGATTGACGTCTAACAAGACCAACCAAGACCAAAACCAGATTGTAAACGTTGATATATAGCGATTCTTCTTAACGTTTTGAGAATTGTGATGCTTTGCGGGCTTTTTTGAGACCTGGTTTTTTACGTTCAACCATACGGGCGTCACGTGTAAGAAGTCCAGCGCGTTTCAAAGCACTACGGAAGTCTGGGTCTACTTGGAGCAATGCACGAGCGATACCGTGACGGATAGCTCCTGCTTGACCAGATACACCACCACCATTTACGTTTACGAGAGTGTCGTAGCTACCTTCTGTTTGTGTAGCTGCAAATGGTTGGTTGATAACAAGACGCATGTCTGCGTGTGGGATGTAGCTTTCTACTTCGCGTCCGTTAACTGTGATTTTACCAGTACCAGGTACGAGACGTACGCGTGCTACTGCATTTTTACGACGGCCTGTGCCGGCATATTGTACTTGTGCCATTATGTTCGTTCCTTCCTGATTAAATCAAACCTGTGATGTCAAGGACTTCAGGTTTTTGAGCTGTATGTGTGTGTTCTGCGCCAACAAACACTTTAAGTTTCATGCCTTGAGCACGTCCAAGTGTGTTGTGTGGGAGCATACCTTTTACTGATTTTTCAATCAAACGTACAGCATTTTTTTCACGGAGTTCACCAGCAGTAACTGATTTCAATCCACCTGGGTGAAGTGAGTGTGAGTAATATACTTTATCAGTTGCTTTTTTACCAGTCAATTTGATTTTTTCAGCGTTAACAACGATTACGAAATCTCCTGTATCAGTATGTGGTGTGTATGTTGGTTTGTTTTTTCCGCGGAGTACGCTTGCGACAACTGCAGAAAGACGTCCAAGAGGAACATCAGTTGCATCGACGACGTACCATTTACGGTCAACGTTTTGAGCGTTAGCCATGAATGTAGTTTTCATCATTTTGGTTATTTTCCTTTTACTAGAATTTGTTTACAGCAGGTGTAAGAGTCCTGCAAAGTATTTTTGGGTTTCCGGGGCCACAAAAATGGGGTAAACAATACCGTTTATCATCATATCATATTATTCCTGGGTTTGTCAAGACATTTTAGGGATTATATCCCCTTTATTTACTTCTTTTCGTGGATTATGTATTTTTTAGTTTTATATCTTTTCAAATGTTTCTTTGTGGTTTTTGCTACAAGCATTATGGTAGCACTTCCATTTGAACTATAATAGACTTTTTTAAAAGGGGTTTATATAATACAACTCCTTTTATTCAGTTAGTCCTCAGAAATTTTGGGGATTTATATAGAAAATAGGAGCTCGATGATGTTTTTAGCAATTAATGAAATTAAACATTCAAAATTAAGATATGCTCTCGTAATTGGTGTCATGTTTTTGATTTCCTATCTTGTGTTTTTCTTATCTGGTTTGGCCTATGGTTTGGCTCAAGAAAATAGAATGGCAGTTGATAAATGGAAAGCAACTGATATTTTTTTATCTGAGAAAGCCAATGATTCTCTCAATATGTCAATGATTGATTCAGATATTGCCAGTCAGGTGAAGGCGAAAGAAAAGGCAGTTCTCGCTCAAACTGCTGGGATTATTTATGATGCCAATAATGAAAATAAAAAAAATAATGTCAGTTTTTTTGGAATTAATTCAAATGAATTTTTAAATCCAAATGTTATTGAAGGGAGGGATTTTAAAAATAAGGGCGAGGTAGTAGCTGATATTAGTTTTAAAAATCAATATGATTATAAACTTGGTGATAAAATTAAATTAGCAACCAATAATGAAGTATTGACTATTGTTGGCTTTACAGATAATGCTAAATTCAATATTTCACCTGTGCTTTATACTTCTTTAGAAACTTTCCAACAAATTCGTTATGGTTCAAATTCCAATTTTCAACCTAAAACTACTTACAATGCTATCGTCACGCGTGGAAAAATTAGCCAACAGCCTAAAGGGCTCCAAAAATTATCTATCAGTAAATTTATAGATAAACTTCCTGGTTATAGTGCACAAGTTTTGACCTTTGGTTTCATGATTGGCTTTCTAGTGGTTATTGCTGCGGTTGTCATTGGAATCTTTATTTATGTTCTGACAATGCAAAAAATAGCGATTTTTGGTGTAATGAAGGCTCAGGGAATTTCCAGTCGCTTTATTAGTAATTCTGTCATTGCTCAAACTTTTATTTTAGCTTTTAGTGGTGTATTAATTGGTTTGTTAGCCACTTTAGGTTCTGCGTTAATTTTACCAGAAGCTGTTCCTTTTCAAACAAATCTCCTCTTCTTTGGAGTGATTACTCTTTTAATGATTGTGGTTGCAATTGTGGGCGCTTTGTTCTCTGTCAGAGCAATTGTCAAAATTGATCCACTAAAAGCGATTGGATAGGAGAAATAATGAAAGCTATTGAATTAAAAAATGTCAAAAAATCTTTTAAGGATGGGGATGAAACAATAGAGGCTTTAAAAGAAACTAATTTCTCTGTTGATAAGGGTGAGTTTGTGGCAACCATTGGCCCTTCAGGTTCTGGGAAAAGTACCTTACTTACTATTGCCGGCGGACTACAAAGTCCTTCTTCTGGGGAAATTTGGATTAATGGCCGAGCTTTAAATGAAAAAAAGGAGAAAGCACGCGCTAAGGTTCGTTTTGAAGAAATTGGTTTTATTTTACAAGCTTCTAATCTCGTGCCATTCTTAACGGTTAAGAAACAACTTCAATTGGTTGACAAGGTAAATAAGGCAAAAGAAAATAGAGCAGGCTTAGACTTACTCAAGCGTTTAGGGCTTGAAAAATTGGTGGATAAATATCCTGAGGAACTTTCTGGCGGAGAACGCCAACGGGTAGCTATTGTCCGTGCTTTATATAATGACCCTACAATCATTTTGGCTGATGAACCGACCGCAAGTTTGGATACTGAAAAAGCTTATGAAGAGGTTAAAATATTAGCTAAGGAAGCGAAAGAAAAAAATAAGGCAACAATTATGGTCACCCATGATTTACGTTTGGTTGATTATTGTGACAAAGTTTATCTGATGGAAGATGGGCGTTTAAGTGAGAAAGTTGACTAAGTTTGAAGTCTTCGTATTTAGAATATGAAGACTTTTTTCATTATTTTACAACATGTTTGCTATAATAGATTCTAATAAGAAATTATTTTTAATAAATGCTCGGATTCTTATTCTAGAATAGCTAATTTATGGTAGAATGTTCTTATGAATATTGTTCTAAAATTAGAGACTAAAGAACGCCAACAGCTCGCTGAGAAATACAAATCCTATGAGCAAGTTTCCAAAAATCCTTACATCACTTTTTTTGCCAAGGTTGGGAAAACTTCTATCTCGGTTTATACTTCTGGAAAAGTTGTTTTTCAAGGAAACGAGGCTGAAAAATTAGCGAGTGACTTTGGTCATATTGCTCAAGTCGTTCCTCAAAAACAAACAAATCTTATTGGGACTGACGAGGTGGGCAACGGGTCATATTTTGGTGGTTTAATGGTTACTGCTAGTTTTGTCAGTGAAGAAAACTTGAATTTTCTAAAGGAAATTGGAGTCGCCGATTCTAAAAAATTAACTGACGAAAAAATTTGTCAAATTGCTCCAAAATTGATTGATAGAATTCCACATGTTGCTTTAGTGGTTGAACCTGCCAAGTATAATGAGGTGATTGCTTCTGGTTATAACGCTGTAAGCATTAAAGTTGCTCTCCATAATCAAGCCATTTATCTTCTTGAAAAACAATTAGGTCATAAGCCTGAAAATATTGTTATTGATGCTTTCACAACGGAAGCAAATTATAAAAAATATGTTAATAAAGAGCAAAATCATCCGCTGACAAAGGTAACTTTACTGACAAAAGCTGAAGATCAGTTTCTGGCTGTTGCTGTCAGTTCAATTATTTCTCGTTATCTTTTTTTAGAAAATCTAAAAAAATTATCTAAAGAATCAGGTTTCACGTTACCCAGTGGAGCAGGAAATTTATCTGACAAAATTGCAGCACAAATTATCAAAAGTCAGGGAGTTGATGCTCTGAATCAGTTAGCAAAACTTCATTTTGCTAATACACAAAAAGCGATTAAAATCGCTCAATTATAGAAAGTAAAATTATGATGAAATTTTTAAAAGAGTGGGGATTATTTCTCTTTATAATTATCGCTATTCTTCTCTCACGTGTCTTTCTTTGGTCACTTGTTGTTGTGGATGGTCATTCAATGGACCCAACTTTAGCTGACAAGGAACGTCTGGTTATTGTAAGAAAATCAACCATTAATCGTTTTGATATTGTTGTTGCCAAAGAAGAAACAGCCGATGGTTCAACTAAAGATATCGTGAAACGTGTCATTGGAATGCCTGGAGATACTATAAAATTCGACCACGACCAACTCACAATCAATAACAAAGTTTATCCAGAAAATTATCTCAAAGATTACCAAAAGCAACTTGCTGACGGTCAGTTGGAAAAAACTTACGGTAAGTATCCTTTAACAAATGCACTCAGTGAACAAAACCGCAGTTTGTTTGTTAGTTTAGCTCAAAGCACCAAAGCATTTACCACTGACAGCACTGGTAACCCAACCTTTACAGTAAAAGTTCCTGAGGGACAATACTTCCTGATGGGAGATAATCGGGTAGTTTCTCAAGATAGTCGCGCAGTTGGAACTTTCAAACGTTCAGCAATTGTTGGTGAAGCGAAATTACGAGTGTGGCCACTCAACAAAATTTCTTTCTTTTAAGTGAATAAATAGAAAAAGTTACTGACAGAATGTCCTGTCAGTAACTTTTTTATTTGTCATTAAATATATTTCCCAATTGAACATCAATTGAGCGGTTAGCAATATCAATTCGATCAACTTTCAAGATTGATTTGTAATCATCAATCAATCGTTCTCCTTTAAAAGGTCCCTCAAGAAAGACGGCAACACCGGCAAGTAAACAATCAAATTCATGGACAAGACTTCTCATTCCATTGATTGTTCCTGCGCCTTTCATGAAGTCATCAACGATCAAAACATTTTGACCAATTGAAAGACTCCGTTTGGATAAAGTCATATTTTCAACACGAGAGCTTGAACCTGACATATAATTTACATTGAGCGTTGCTCCTTCGGTCACTTTAGGGTCACGACGAACAATTACGAAAGGAACATCTAGAATCTCAGCAACTGACTGAGCAATTGGAATCCCTTTTGTGGCAATAGTCATGACGACATCAACTTGCTTTTCATGATACTCATGAGCAATAATTTGACCGATTTTACGAAGATTTGATGGAGTACCCAAAATATCTGACAGATAAATATATGCTCCAGGTAAAATTCGATTTTCTTCACGTAAAAGTTCAGCAATTTCCTGACTCATTTCCAACGAACGTTCGTCAGTAATGTAAGGCGTAAACCGAACTCCTCCAAGGCTACCTGGGAAAGTTTCAACCAGACCTACTCCTTGGTTTTCAAAAACACGTTTGATAAATACTAAATCTTCTGAGATAGATGATTTGGCTACCTCATAATGTTTACTTAATTCATTTAAATTTAGCATTTGATTGGGATGATTAATTAAAAAATTTGTAAAATCAACTAAACGTTCGTTTCTTTTCATTTATTATCTCATCTCCTATTTGATAAGCTTATTATAGCATGGCATTTCCGAACATTCAAGTTTCACATGAAACAATTTACTGACAGATTTCAGATTCATAAATGAGCCTCTATTAGTATTTTTTTGACTTCAATAAATAAACAAGCAGTATCATTTAGATACCACTTGTTCAGTTTTAGGAGTAAATTTATGAAAAAAACTTTTTTGGAATAAGTTCATTATAGTCACTCACACTTAATCTTTCATTAAGTCAAGATAAAATGAAACTAAAAGTTACTGATTAATACTTATTTTACTTTGTAATAGGCACTACCTGGCTCACCAAAAACAGTTTGTCCTCCATTATTACAGACAACAATCCTATCCTTTGAACTATCAGTTAAATCTGGACCACCAACATTAGTTGGCGATACACCTGCAGGAGCGAACATAAATGCAATTCCATCTGGCATAGGAGCTGGACTACCAGAAGCCCAAGCAATATGGTCGTAAATTCCCTCTGGTACGGTGCCACCAATCCTTAAATTTCCTGACCATTTCCATGCAGAAACCGAGCATCTTCCATTGTCAGCCACCAGTAGTATGTCTCCCTTAGTATTCTCCCAAGTCCCTTGGATACTTTCGTAATTTCCTAAGATAATCTCTGATAAATTCATTCCACTGTCCACGTCGCTTACCCATACTTCATCCACCCCAGAAGCACGCGCAATTCCGTCTGTCAGTGCATATTGACCTGTGTAGGTTTGATAACCATAATAATCCTGGATGCTTCCATCACTATCCCATGTCACCTGAATTTTAACATCAGCTTTTATCGTTTTCTGCTTTGGCATTTTAAACGTAGACTGACCATTAATCACATAACTCAGTACCTCTTTATTATCCGAAGAAATACTTGCTTTTCCTGTAAAAACACGCTTGTCAGAAGAATTTTGTGACTGTATCACTTTTCCATCCTGACTAATAGTCAAACTTGATTGGGCATCGCCCGATTTTAAATAATAAAAATTATAACTTTTAGCCCATTTTGAAAAATCAGCTGTTGGTGCTACTGAAGAAGGATTCGCTTTTTGACTCGATCGTCTGGTAGACGAAATTGAATGCTGCGTAGACTTTTTTGTTACTTTCGAAGCATTTGTTCTTCCAACAGCTGACAAACTATGAACAATCACTAAAACAATAATAAAGGCTAACGCAATAAATCCTAATATAGAGGCATAAAGTGGTACATTTATGCCTTTTTTATCTTCTCTCATTTTTACTCCCCTTGTAAATAATAAGGCTTACTAAAGACCACTCCGTTTTGTCCACCATTGACAAAAATCCTAGCTTTAGTATCATCTGTGACATCTGCCCCTCCAGAAATTACACTCACATTTTCTGGAGCAAACCCAAAGTAAATTCCCGAACTGACTAAAGTAGTCCCAAACTCCAACACTCCTGCTGTTTGAACCGATTCACTCACCTTCAAATTTTTATCATACTCTGCTTGCCCAGCAAATGGATTAAAATCTTTTGCTTTATCATCTGTGCTTTGACCTGATGTCTTTTTGGGCGCACCAGTTGCCGAATCATTCAAACTAGGAATATCAATACTGAGACCGTCAACTTTTGCTGACATAGCATTTTTTGTAGCAGTGAAATCCGAAATAGACATCGTATTTCCACTGACGATAATTGTATTTCCAGACTCATTTAACCAAGTTCCTTGAATACTTTCATAATTTCCTTGCGCAATTTCTGACAGATTCATTTTCACAAGTGGTTTTTTAGCTGTATAAATAGCCAAGACATCTGTACTCAAAAAACTTTCTCCCGCATTCACTCGCTTTTGTGTGGTTAAATTATAAACGTAATCCAGCGGTAAATCTCCTGCAGTTTCTGCATTCGATTGCTTTCCCTCTTGGTCATAGAATAAAAAGTTTCTGTGATAAGGTAATACATTTTGAATTTTATCCGCCGTTTCACTCTCCGTTAAATCCCTACAATCAGGCATGACTAACTCTTTTACAGGCATATCAAAATTTTGCGAAAGCTTATACCGGTTAAAGACCATCTCCCCCGAATTACTCACTAAAGCTCGTTCATTTGTGCTTCCCCGAGCAATACTATATGAGTATTCATAGGTCCCCTCTATCCCAAAAAGATATGTCACATCATGATTTTCTTCGACTTTCACTCTTCCATCACCTTGATTCGTTGATACTGATGCGTTCGTAAGTTTAAAATAAACTACAGGTTTCACAGCTGTACTTTTATCAGTGGCGGAACTTTCATTAGAAACTCCGTTATTTGGAATTTCATAAACATACTTTACATTAGCAAAAGGTTTGCTACTTACTTCAACTTTACCTTTTGTAATTTTTCCCGATGTTTCTGCCAGTTCCAATCCTTGATTCACCAAAAGATTATCTTCACCTGCGGTATCATGCCGAACATATGTTCCATCTTTTTTGATGACAATATTTGTACTCCATGTTGTATTTCCAGCAGTATAAGTTTCTGCCCATTTTCCAATTTGATCATCAATAGACACAAGCTTTTTTGAGGAACTCCCTGTCATTTTTGGACTTCTATCAGAGGATAAATTATGAAAAACCACAACAATAATAATAAGCGCCAACACAACAAGTCCCAAAATAGCAGCATAAAGCGGTAATTTTATTCCTTTTTTGTGTTCTTTCATTATTCATTTCCTTTGTAAGCATTTGAAACAACTAATCGTTTTGTATTATCCACCCAAGTATTTCTAAACATCTCAATCCAAAAACCGAATGGAATGATCCAAATGATAAAAAATGTAATAATTGGATGCTCTAAATCGTACTCACAAACAATGTCAACGATAGAATATTTAATAAGAGCCCAAATCACACTAACAATAATTGCCAACGCGATGATTAATACTAGATTGGTTAAAATAACTTGTGAAACTTGATTCATATCCATAAAATTTTCTCCATAAAATGACAGCAAAGCTGTTATAAGTTGGTACTAAAGACTTTCCAAAGTATCTAATTTAGAGTCTACACTATCATTAATAGATTGTCAAAATTTTAACAATCCTGTGTTTTAAGTAATAATTCAATGATAGAAATAAAAAAAGCAGTATCACTTAGATACCGCTTTCTCACTTTTAGGAGTAAAGTTATGAAAAAATTTTTTTGGAATAAATACATTATAACTTCCTTGACTTAATAGTTCATTAAGCCAAGATAAAGTGAAACTAAACCAAAGAAAATCTTGTCAGTAAAAAATAACCTACCATTACTGACAGGTTATTTCATATTTTAAAAATTAAAGCTTAGTCAGCGTTACGGCCGTTTTTTGCAATAATTTCTTCTTGTACTGATTTAGGTACGTCTGAATAGTGGTCAAATACCATCATGAAAGTACCACGTCCTTGTGTAGATGAACGGAGAGTAGTTGCGTAACCGAACATTTCAGCAAGTGGAACGAAAGCATTAACGATTTGTGATTTACCGTGAGCTTCCATTGAGTTAACTTGACCACGACGAGCAGTCACGTGACCCATGATATCTCCAAGGTTTTCTTCAGGAACAGTGATTGTAACTTTCATCATTGGTTCAAGAATTGCTGGTTTCGCAGTTTTAGCAGCTTCTTTCATTGCAAGAGAAGCGGCAACCTTGAAGGCAGTTTCTGATGAATCGACATCATGGTATGAACCATCATAAAGTTTAGCTTTAATGTCAACCATTGGGTATCCAGCAAGGACACCGTTAGCCATAGTTTCTACCAAACCTTTTTCAACGGCTGGTACGAATTCACGAGGAACAACACCACCGACGATAGCATTTTCAAATTCAAATCCAGCGCCTTCTTCGTTAGGTGTGAATTCGATCCATACGTCACCATATTGACCTTTACCACCTGATTGACGTTTGAAGAATCCACGTGCTGAAGTTCCAGCGCGGAATGTTTCACGGTAAGCAACTTGAGGCGCACCAACATTTGCTTCAACTTTGAATTCACGTTTCATACGGTCAACAAGAACGTCCAAGTGAAGTTCACCCATACCAGAGATAACTGTTTCACCAGTTTCTGGGTTTGTTTCAACACGGAAAGTTGGATCTTCTTCAGCCAATTTTTGGAGGGCAACACCCATCTTATCTTGGTCAGCTTTAGTTTTAGGTTCAACCATCAATTGGATAACTGGTTCTGGAACTTCAATTGATTCAAGGATGATTTTAGCTTTTTCATCTGTCAATGAGTCACCAGTTGTTGTATTTTTCAAACCAACAGCAGCAGCGATATCCCCAGCATAAACTGTTTGGATTTCTTTACGAGTGTTAGCGTGCATTTGAAGAATACGTCCGATACGTTCACGTTTACCTTTTGAAGTATTCAAAACGTATGAACCAGCATCAAGTGTACCTGAGTAAACGCGGAAGAATGAAAGACGTCCAACAAATGGGTCAGTCATGATTTTGAAAGCAAGAGCTGCAAATGGTTCTTCATCTGAAGCTGGGCGTTCGTCTTCTTCGTCTGTATCAGGGTTAACACCTTTGATGGCAGGGATATCAAGTGGGCTTGGAAGGTAGTCAATAACTGCATCAAGCATCATTTGAACACCTTTGTTCTTGAAGGCAGAACCAGCAAGCATTGGGTAGAAGTCAACATTGATTGTTGCTTTACGGATTGCAGCTTTAAGTTCTGCTTCTGGAATTTCTTCACCAGCAAAATATTTTTCCATGATATCTTCATCGAAATCAGCAATTGCTTCGATGAGTTTTTCACGCCATTCGTTTGCAAGTTCTGTGTATTCTTCAGCATTGAAATCCAAAGCTGCCAATTCAGCGTTAAATTCGTCTGAACCTACAACAGTTTCTTTAATATCTGTACCAAGGTCGTTAGTATAGATTTCAGATTTCATAGTTACCAAGTCAATGATACCGATGAAGTCATCTTCTGCACCAATTGGAATTTGGATTGGATGAGCATTAGCACCCAAACGATCTCCCAAAGTAGAAAGTGAGTAGTAGAAATCAGCACCGATTTTGTCCATTTTGTTAGCAAAAACGATACGTGGAACACCGTATTCAGTCGCTTGACGCCATACAGTTTCTGTTTGTGGTTCAACACCTGATTGAGCATCAAGAACGGTAACAGCACCATCAAGAACACGGAGTGAACGTTGTACTTCAATTGTGAAGTCCACGTGACCTGGTGTGTCAATGATATTTACGCGGTTACCTTTCCATTCAGCAGTTGTTGCTGCAGATGTGATTGTGATACCACGTTCTTGTTCTTGCTCCATCCAGTCCATTTGTGATGCACCTTCGTGAGTTTCACCGATTTTATGGATTTTACCAGTGTAGTAAAGAACACGTTCAGTTGTTGTTGTTTTACCAGCATCGACGTGGGCCATGATACCGATATTACGTGTATTAGCAAGTGAAAATTCGCGAGCCATTTTGTTCTCCTATTTGATTTTAGTCATGAGAATTTCTCATTAGTTTTATTGTATCAAATTTATGTTAAAAAATTAAAACAAAACCGAGCAGGCGAGGAGCCCAAGCCCGGTAATGTTCGTTTTTACATCAATTCGATGTTACTTTACAATCTTTAAGACTGATCGTAAAATTTATTTGCTAAGCAGAAACGAAAAAGAAGGTTCCGAAGCGTACTAGAGGACGCGAGGGCTCTTCTAACGAAGCAGCTGCAACGCAAATAGATTTTACCAGCGGAAGTGAGCGAACGCACGGTTAGCTTCAGCCATTTTGTGAGTATCTTCACGTTTTTTGACTGCTGCACCTGTGTTGTTAGCTGCATCCAAGATTTCTTTTGCAAGACGATCTTGCATTGTGTGTTCACCACGGTTACGAGCGATTGTTACCAACCAACGAAGTCCAAGAGTTGTACGACGTTCTGGACGAACTTCAACTGGGACTTGATAGTTAGAACCACCGACACGACGAGCGCGAACTTCAAGAACTGGCATGATGTTTTCCATAGCAGTTTCGAAGACTTCGAGTGGGTTGTTTCCAGTAGCTTCTTCAATTTGTTTGAAGGCACCGTAAACGATTTGAGCCGCAACACCACGTTTACCATCAAGCATAACGCGGTTGATAAGACGAGTTACGACGATTGAGTTGTACATTGGATCTGCCAAAACTTCACGTTTTGGGGCACGATTTTTACGCATTCTTACTTATCTCCCTTCTTAAGCTTTTGGTTTTTTAGCACCGTATTTAGAACGGCTTTGTTTACGGTCAGCGACACCTGCTGTATCAAGTGCACCACGAACGATATGGTAACGTACCCCTGGAAGGTCTTTTACACGTCCACCACGAAGAAGTACAACACTGTGTTCTTGGAGGTTGTGTCCGATACCTGGGATGTACGCTGTTACTTCCATAAGGTTTGAAAGACGTACACGCGCGAATTTACGAAGCGCTGAGTTAGGTTTTTTAGGAGTCATAGTACCAACACGAGTTGCTACTCCACGTTTTTGTGGGCTTGCAAGTTTAGTTTGTACTTTTTTACGGCTGTTGTAGCCAACGTTCATTGCTGGTGATTTAGATTTAGTCACTTGAGCACGACGTGGTTTGCGTACCAATTGGTTAATTGTAGGCATTTTACTGTCTGCTTTTTGTATTTTTCCACATTTTTGCGAAGCGATGAGAAATACAAAAGCATTCCTTTCTTTTTATTGGATGATTTAAGATGTGAGATTGACCGTTTATATTCGTAGAAAATTAGAAAACGTTGGAGAGGAACGAAGTTCCTTGGAAACATTTGTCTATTTTCCTAGAATATGGGAAATCGAACTCAATTTCTTTTATCAATTTTTTAGTCAGTATATGGTCGCTTAAGCCAAGTTCTGACAAGAAGTTTAGCAACTTATACAAGTTCTCCTGAGAGTCCAAAGTAAAAAGTACCGTTTAATATAATATCATTTTTTACAGTGATTGTCAATCTATTTTTTACTTTCAATCCTTTTTTAAAAAGCGATTAAGCTTATATTTTGAGTTATTTAGTTGCCGCTAGAGTCAAGGTTTTTCTGTCAACCACTCTAACCTCTCCATTTTCAAGTTTAACAATATAACTATTATTTAAAATGCTAGATTCATCTCCAGTAATAATTGTTGCAGTTTGTCCGTCTGATAGTTCGATGATTTCGTCTTTTTTCATGATATATCCCTCCATGAATGTTTAATAGTCTAGCTGATGAATAGCATAAACAATGATTAGTAAAATAAAAATTATTTCTATGATAATAGACAGTCTGTCTTTATTCATAAACTCCTTTCTAAATGGAGATAAGGTGTACTTTCAAGTACAGGGTGGGGAAAAAGGATAACATTAAAGTAACTAAAGTTCTTGTTTTAAATAGATTCTTCCAATAAATTATAAACTATTATCGGTCACTTGCCTTTGACTCCTAAATTATTCGTTTAATAGAATTAAGACTTGGAATAACATTCTTATTTTTAAGCATACTAATACTTTTCGTCTTTCTAAAATCAAGGACTAAGCAAACATTTCCCTTAGGGCTTACTTATCCATCGAATCCATTCAGGTAGCTCTCCTTTTTTAGGTTTATATCCTTTTTTAAATAAAGTATAAAAATATTCTTTAGTCAGCCGTTCAAATCTATCTAAAAACAGTTCATCTATGTTTTCATTTTTACGAAAAGTATTGACAAATGCCGTCATGATTATCGCTATTATTAGCCCTAGATAAATTAGTATAAAAAACGCAAAAAAGATTAATATCGGACAAAATGGTACTTCTCTCATAATTTGATATTCCTTTTTTAAAATTCTAAGACACTAATATTTATTTTTTCCCCTAGTCCTAAATTACTTTTTCTTTTAGAACTAAAACAATTTCCTCATGTTTTAAAATCAATTCAAATTTTTCTCCTTTTATAATAAATTTTCATAAACATTTTAAAAATGTGGATGATCCACGCGAGTCTGTCCTAGTTTAATTTTATCACAAAATAGGTAAAATATGCCCCTGTGGTTAGGTGTCTCCTTCAATTTTTAGGAATAACCAAATTGCCTACAAAATAAAATGCATATTCTAGATAATTGAGATTACCTTTTTTCTGACAAAAATTTGCTAGAGTTTTTCTAGCTTTTTACTTGTGGGTTTAAAAAGTGCTGATACATTATTTGAGGGCTATTTGTATCTCTTAAGTCACTATGTTATAATCAAATCATGAAAAAAATTGCAATTATTTTTTGTACTTTACTGATGAGTTTATCAGTCCTTTCGGGCTTTGCTGTCAGTGCTGATACTACTACAACAAATAACTTTACAGTTGCCGCAAAATCAGCAATTGCTATTGACGCCTCAAGTGGTAAAATTTTATACGCGCAAAATGCTGACGATGCAAGCACACGAATTGCTTCTATCACAAAATTACTGACAGCTTATTTAGTTTACAAAAATGTAGCTGAGAATAAATTAACTTGGACTACTAAGGTTCCTATTTCAGACTATGCTTATGAATTAACTCAAAATTCTAATGCTTCCAACATTCCGCTAGCTCAAAATGGTCAGTATACTGTCAAAGATTTATTGAATGCGTTGCTTCTTCCATCCGCAAATTCTGCTGCTGTCGCTCTAGCTGAAAAAATTGCTGGCTCAGAACCAAAATTTGTTGATATGATGACAGCACAAATGAAAGATTGGGGAATTACTGACAGCCATCTCGTCAATGCTTCCGGCTTACCAAATGATGATTTGAATGGTCATATTTATCCAGGTTCTGGCGCCTCAGCAACAAATACAATGAGTGCAAAAGCCGTTGCAACACTCAGTTATCACTTAATTCAAGATTTTCCAGAAGTTCTTCAAATTACTAAGAAAACAGAAATTCCTTTTGATACAGGTAATGAAGAAAAAATGACTTTAACCAATACCAACCAAATGCTTAGTGGATTTTCTACTTCAAGAACTGGTGTAGATGGTTTAAAAACGGGGTCAACTAGTTTCCAAATTGACTGTTTTGCTGGAACAACCAATCAAAATGGTTTCAGAATTATCACAGTTGTTTTAGAAGCCACAGATCCTGCCGCTGATAACTCAACACCGTTTACCCTAACAAATCAGCTGATGAACTATGTTTATGGGCATTGGCGTACAACCAACCTTGTACAAAAAAATCAATCTTTAGATGATTTTAAAGAAATTGCTGTGACTGATGGAAAAGAAAAATCAGTTCAACTTGTTGCGCCACAAAATGTCACCCCTGTTGTTCCCTACGCTACAGATGGTAGTGCTGACACGAAACCATTAGTAATCAAGTTCGATAAGAAAAAGAATGCCACAGTTGAAGCAACAATCACTAAAAATCAAAAATTAGTCACTCTTTCTACTACAGTGAAAGATAGTTTAGGCTATCTTCCAAATTGTACAGCAGATAAGATTCCTTTAGTTGCTAAAAAAACAGTACCACGTAGTAGTGCTCCAAAAGTTTTTTGGAATCATTTTGTTAATTTTGTTAATGAAAAACTCTAAAATTTACTGACAGAAAAATTGGTCAGTAAAATTAGCGAATAAAAACGCTGTCTATTTACTGACAGCGTTTTTTATTAACCTTTAGATTTTACAATCGCAAGTAGAATTGCTCCTGCTACGAACAAAACAATACCGATTCCAACATAAACCAATTCTTTTTTGGTTTTCTTTTCACCAAGGAAAAGAATTCCTCCGATAGTGGAAATGATGACACCCAATTGTGAGAATGAGAAGGCAATGGCATTACCAGCCGCACTAGCAGCCATGAGCATAAAGATATTACCTACGCCCCACATTGCACCAACAATCATGTTTTGATATACATATTTTTCCATTTTAATTTTGAAACGACCCATTACAAGCGCTCCAAAAATCATTCCAACTGACATTGGTAAAATGATTGTCAATGTATCAAAATGAACATTGAACCAAAGTGCTGACAAGTTATTAAACAAAATAACATAAACAACATAACCCAAAGTTGAGTAAGTTAAAGCCGTCAAACCTTTAGTATAATTACGTCCTTCTTCAACAACAGCATTTTCAGGGTCACGTTTAGCAGAAAAATAGAAACCAACCACTAAGACAGCCATCGCAATAAATCCGAGAATAAATTGAATTTGTTTTGTCCATTCATGGAAAGCAAATACACCAATTAAACCACCAATGACTAATTGGCTTCCTGAAGAAAGTGGACTTGCTACAGAAACACCCATGTATTTCATTGAATTAAACTGACCAAATTGACCAATCGCCCAAAGTAAACCACCAATAAATCCAATTAAGAAAATTTGCCATGTCAATGTTGGCATACGGAATAAGAAAACAATAAGTGCAAAAACAAAAGCGCCTAATGTCATTCCAAGTGTTTGTTGTTTAGCATCTCCACCAAATTTGTTAGCTACAAATCCGATAGAACCCCAAGCAAACATTGGAACAAGCGCGAGAAGAACTCCTTGCATGTTTATATTTACCTCTTTAAAATAGTTTTTTTACTTAAAAATTAAGCATTTCTCTATTTTACTCTTTTTTTTGGAAAAAAAAAGAGATAAAAGAATACACAAAATTCATAACTGTTCATTTAAATTCATTTTCTTTTTTCAATAAGTACTAGAATTGGTGGAGTATGAATTTGATTAAGAGGTGCATAAGAAGTCACTTCCCAGTCCTTTTGTGGCAAAGTTGAAGCCCAATTAATGACAGCATTTTTTTCTTCCTCTCCTCCTTCATGACCGTAATAAATAACAAGCGCAATCCTACCACCCACAACCAACAAATCTGTCAAGGACGATAATGCTGACAGAGTCGTTTCTGCCCTTGTAACTATATTTTTATCCGTTTTAGGTAGATAACCAAGGTTAAAGATAGCAGCTTTAACCGGACTTTGAACGTAATTAATCAGTTCTTCATGCCCAGCCAAAATCAAGTCTACTGACGGCTCTGTCATAGAAACTTCATTGAAAGTCTGTTCCTTTAGTGATAGGGTAGACTGGTCAACTGGAGAAGCCTTTTTCATTATTTGCGTCTTTATTGCTTTGTTTTCTAAACGCTTTTCTGTTGCTTCTAGGGCTGCCTCTTGTACATCAAAAGCATATACCTTAGCTCCTAATTCTGCTAAAAAAAGCGTATCATAGCCATTCCCCATCGTTGCATCTACCACAACATCATCAACATTTATGATGTCTTTCAACATCCAGTGGGCCATTTCTATCTGTTTTAACATCTATTTACTCATCACTTTCTAATTATTTTTATATACCAATTCAAGAGATTACCGATAAGTTTGTCATTAATATTTTCCATCATCTTACTATTATTGTATCAAACTTTGCAAAAAGAGATGAATAAAAATTCATCTCTTTTAATTTAAAAAGTAATTAGACCGCTTTTACGAACATCTTTACAGCCTTGAATACTACCGCGTCGTTCCATTTCGGCATCAATACTATTCAATACTTCCCATTTTTTCAAAGACCACATTGGTCCAATAATCAAATCACGTGGAGCATCCCCAGTCAATCGATGAATGACGATTTCCTTAGGAATCAACTCCAGCTGATCACAGATAACTTGCACATATTCCTCTTGTGACATCAGCTGTAATTTTCCCTCATGATAATCACGCTGCAAGCGAGTCTGCTTCATTAAATGGAGTAAGTGTAGTTTCACCCCTTGAATATCAGAGTCTAAAACCATACGGCGCACATTTTCCAACATCATTTCTGTCGTTTCACCTGGTAAACCGTTAATTAAATGTGTACACACATTAATGCCATGAACACGTAAACGTCTCACAGCATCCACATAAGTTTCATAATCATGAGCACGATTAATCATATCAGAAGTTTCTTCATAAGTTGTCTGCAATCCTAAATCAATCCAAACTTCCATCCGACGGTTAAGCTCTGCTAAATATTCTACAACATCATCTGGTAAACAATCTGGACGTGTCCCAATTGAAATTCCGATAACATCTGGTTGATTTACTGCTTGTTCGAATCGTTCACGTAACACTTCGACAGGGGCATGTGTATTAGTGAAATTTTGAAAATAAACAATATATTTCTTAACGCCAGGCCATTTTTTATGAAATTGGGTCACTTCAGCCGCAAATTGATCCGCAATTGGTGCTTCTGGTTCGAGAATCATATCACCTGAGCCAGAAACCGTACAAAAAGTACAACCACCATGTGCTACAGTACCATCACGATTAGGACAATCAAAACCAGCATCAATAGGAACTTTAAATATTTTTTCACCAAAATTTTTTCTTAAATATTCATTCCAAGTTGTATATCGTTTTTGCATTTTATATAATTTCTCCGTTTATCAAATTATATCAAAAAAAAATCAATTATTTTCTTAAATATAATAAAAAGAGAGACCTCAAAGTCTCTCTAAAAAACTGCGGATGTCAGACTCGAACTGACGACATCATGATTAACAGTCATGCGCTACTACCAACTGAGCTAATCCGCAATAACATAAAACTCGGTTTCCCGAGTTTTAATAATATAGTCCGTACGGGATTCGCACCCGTGTTACCG
>SKDZ01000268.1_pt1 | contig 31073 bp, 34 predicted proteins | sample 4826551 | NCBI WGS metagenome assembly SKDZ01 (sample SAMN11008822, study PRJNA524170) | human gut metagenome | biome: Human fecal sample; material: Feces; isolation source: fecal sample from pouch patient p12, p15 | host: Homo sapiens | place: Israel: Tel-Aviv | collected 2016-02-02 | reverse complement strand
ATCCTATAACTATTTCATCAATAGCATTGACAAAAAATATTAGATTTCGTACAATTAAAGTAATCTAATTAGTACAGAATAAACCTTTTAATAAAAGGATACCTATTTTCAAATCATTTACATTAACTCTTTTTGACTTAACATAAAAAGTAACATTTAACAAGAATTCATACTTTTTATTGCGGGTTAAGTATTAAACATAATACTTAAGTTGAAATTATTTTTAGAAAGCTCACCATGACTCTATTCGATAGAATAAAAGGCCTTGCTGATAAGCAAGGAAAAAATATAAAAACAGTTGCTCTTGATATTGGATTAAGTGAAAACGCAATTTATGGATGGAAGAAAACAAAACCTAAAGCTGATGACTTGGCAAAAGTAGCTGATTATTTTCATGTTACTGTTGATTTTTTATTAGGACGTGAAGGATTAGAAATTATAAACGAACCAATTGATCTAGCACAATTAGTTGATGACAGTAAAGTGGATTGGGATAAATGGGTATTATTCGAAGGAAAACCTCTAAGTGACGATGTAAAGATAGCTATGAAGCTTATTCTCGGAAAACGTTTGGAAGATAAGTAAGGAAATAAACTATAGCAGGAAGGGTTTTAAACTACTTTCAGCATCCCCTTTTGGACTTTCTCATGAATTAAATCATCTTCAAAGCAGTCATTTCTCTCTTCGGCAAATATTTGAAAGAATAAAGGAAACTACAAATATTTGAAGCTCTTTATGAATGCAACGTAAGCTCCTTTTGAATTAGCTTATACCATTTATAAACAAGATGAAATAAACTCTAACCTCAGTAAACTATGATGCATGACTCTATTCTTAATTATATTAGTGTAATTGATAGTGTAAATATTTATCAATTTTATCTTCTCACCATTTAGGCCTTTATTTTTATGATACGAAAGTAAAAGAATTTATGAAATTATTAGAAGCAACATAAAAGAACCCCTACGAGCAAACCTTGATACTCGTTAAAAGCTAGGTAGGAGAAAATTTATGAAAAAATTTTCAATTGCCCTCGGAGTGCTTTTGTCATTAAGCGTAAGCGGAATAATTTCCGAAACTAGCGCTTCTGCAGCATCTACTGTACCTGTTTATCGACTCTATAATAAAAATACTGGAGAGCATTTTTATACTAAAAGTGCTTTTGAAAAAAATAGCCTGAAAAATTCTGGCTGGAACGATGAAGGAACTGGTTGGATAGCTGCAACATCAGGAACTCCAGTTTATCGAGTTTACAATCCAAATTCAGTGGGCGGAGATCACTACTATACTATGAGTAAATATGAAGCTCAAAGTTTAGTCAAGAGCGGATGGCGTTGGGATAATGGCGGAAATGCCGCATTCTACTCTGGTGGAAATGTCAATCTCTATGTTGCCTATAATCCAAATGCAGGTTCTGGTTCACACAACTATACAACTAATTCATTTGAACAAAACAGTTTACTTAATGGAGGATGGAAATTTGGAGCAGTAGCTTGGAAAGTTCAAGCTGGTGGAAGTACTGTAACTCCTCCTGTAGGAAGAACTGTTTATGTAGCTGGTAAAGATTCGAAAGTCTATTGGTATAGTCTTACTGCCCTAATTGATTATGGTAATAAACACGGTCATCCAGTTAATCAATCTGAGATTTTTACCATGACTGAAAGTCAAGCTATTTCTTCTGGTCGTCGTCACTCATTAACAGAAAAATAATCCAAATTTATACTATTTCAAGTCATTTGGCACAAAAACAAGAAAACCGCTCAACAGAGCGGTTTATTTGTATGATTAAATGCGTCCGGAGGGAATCGAACCCCCATTGCAAGAATCGGAATCTCGCGTGATATCCATTACACTACGGACGCTATAACCCCTTTATTCTACCTAATTTCAAAAAAAATTGCAAGAAGAAACTCAGCAAAATAAAAAAAGCTATCTCTTGATAACTTTCTTTTTTCTTTTTATTTTCCTGCTTTTATTGCTGATAAAATCTGGGTTCGCAAGCTTTCTGCTCCTTCAGCTCCACTAGGAAGGAAGATGGTTGAGTTTCCACCCGCAGCAAATTGGTTCAAAGTATCCAAATATTGGTTGGTCAGCAAAATCGCCATAATTTGTTCTTCATCAAGTGCCACACCAAGTTTTTTGATTTCAGTAATTTGTTGAGCTAAACCATCAACGATTGCTTTACGTTGTTCGGCAATCCCAACACCATGCAAGCGATCTTTCTCAGCTTCAGCTTCGGCTGCCGTCACAACTTGTATTTTATTAGCATTAGCCAACATTTGACTAGCATCTTGCTTACGTTGAGCCGCATTGATTTCGTTCATAGATTGCTTAACTTCAGCATCTGGTTCAACTTTAGTAATCAAAGTTTTAACAATAATGTATCCGTAAGTTTGCATTTCTTCAGCAACCGTTTTTTGAACTTCAAGAGCGATTTCATCTTTTTTCTCAAAGACATCATCCAAAGTCAACTTTGGCACAGCTGACCGAAGGGCATCTTCGATATAGGCTTTGATTTGTTCACCTGGGTTCATCAATTTGTAGTAAGCATCTTTAATTGATTGTTCGTTTACTCGATATTGTGTAGCAATATTCATCGTAACAAAGACGTTATCTGCAGTTTTTGTTTCAACAGTCATCTCTGTTTGCAACAGGCGTAATTGAATTCGCGCAGCAATTCGGTCAATTCCCCATGGTAGTTTTAAATGAAAACCTGGGCTTGCAGTAAATTGATATTTACCAAAACGCTCAACAATAGCAACCGTTTGTTGCTTCACGACGAAGACAATTGTACTTAAACTAAAGATAAGAATTAGTAAAACAATTGCCAAAATAACGAGTGGAAAAATAATAATATCCATGAAAAGTTCCTCCTTGTAGCCTCTCATCAGTCACTGATCAATCTGTCAGTAAAATTAAATAATTAGTTTTTTTAATGAAAATGTCTTTGTCAGTAACCGTTTTCAAAAAGTCTATCACTTATTGGAGAGAATTGCAATTTTTTAGGCAGCTAATTCATCAATGATTAAAAGCCTTTTGTAATATAAACCAAATGTTTTCGTCCATCTCGTCCATAGCACAAAGGACTTAAAAAGCCAATTTCCTGTGCTTGCTCCAATAAATCCTCAATATTATAACCTGATAAACGGATATATTCTTCATTTTCCGCTTGCTCGGTCAAGGCGGTCACGTCTTTAACTTTCTCAAATTCACTTTGGAATTGAGCAGGTTTCATCTGCAATTTTCCATCTTCTTCAATCAATAGATAGTGTGGAAAAATTTGCGCAATTTCAAACATCAATTCAGCTGTAATTTTTACTGGAAACTCACTAAAGATAAGCGCTTCTTCCGCTTCATTTTTATAAGAAAAACCAAATGATTTGCCTGAAAGGTTGAGTCGAATAAAACGGAAATGTTCAGAACCCACTTTTCCTTCAAGTTGAAAATCTGGGTTTTCTTCAAAAATATCAAAGGCCTTAGAAAGCTCAAAGAAATAGTCTGTCGCATCCTTAGGCGAGCGTTTTTGATAAAGTTCAGCAAAATAAGCATTCAATACCGATGCTGGCGGAGTAACCAAAAGTCGTTTATCGGCGACATCAGTTAAAGTGGCTAATCTATTTTCTAAAAAAATTTGATCTTGAGCCATGAATCCACCATATTTCATTCCCAAATCTATCCATTTTTTATCATTCATCTTCTCTCTCCTTTTTTGATAAAAATATTACTGACAAGCTTCTAATCTTTTTGTCAGCAAAATAAGTTGACTGATTTAAAGTCTGTCAGTCAGATATAATGTCCTTTTTCAATCATTTTCATTATAACATTTTTACGAAAAAGAGTCAGTTCAAAAATTGAGTCACTTTCTCAAAAACTGAATCAGGGTATGTTTCTGAAAAGACATCCTCAAATTCGACTTCCATTCGATTTCTGAACCAAGTCAATTGCCTTTTAGCGTAACGTCTGGAATTACGTTTGACTAATTCGACTGCATCTTCTAAACTAATCTCGCCAGAAAAGTAAGGGAAAAATTCTTTATAACCAATCCCTTTTGCTGCTTGAGCATCGGGTGCCTTTTCAAATAGAGTTCTTGCCTCAGCCAAAAGCCCTTCGCTCATCATTTGCTCTACCCGCTGATTGATTCTTTCATAGAGCACTTTTCGCTCTGCATTCAAGCCAATTAATAAAAAATTATAATCAGAACCACTATTTTCGTCAGTTGAACCAAAAGTTTGCAACTCCAAAAAGCGAATCGCTCGTCTGCGATTCAATTCAGGAAAATTTGGATTTAATTTAAGAACTTTTTCAAAGAGCTCTTCGTCAGTTAAAGCCGACAATGTTTCTCGAAGTTCCATCATTGCTTGATGATTTTTTTGACCTCCCAGATGGTAACCTTCTATCAGTGACTGAATATAGAGTCCTGTCCCACCAACAATAATCGGGACATTCCCACGTTCAATAATCTCCTTAATCAATCGATTGGCTTCCATCACAAAATCATGAACCGAAAAATTCTCTGTCCATTTTCGAACATCAATCAAATGATGAACTGCTAAGGCTTGTTCAGCTTTTGTTACTTTCGCTGTCCCAATATCTAATCCCTGATACACTTGTTGTGAATCACCAGAAATAATTTCACCATTCATTTTTATAGCTAAATCAATGCCTAGTGCCGTTTTACCCACCGCAGTTGGTCCAACAACAACCAAAACTTTATTATTTTTCATTTATATCTTTAACTCACCCTCACGATTTCCAATCTCTATTATTTCAGAAATAATCAGCAAATTCAAGCTTTGACCAGAAAAAAAGTTACTGACCATTCTGTCAGTAACTTTATAATATATTTTACACTCTCTTAAGCCGCAAACACTTTTTGGTAAATTTTCTTTCCACGTGACATCAAAGATTTTCGATAATCTTCCCGCCCAACAATCAGTGTCATTTTACTAAAAATGTAGCATGATAGGAGAGTAACGGCAAAGTTAGGAAGAGACAAGAAAGTCAATAAGGAAACGCTCAGAACAACTACGTCAACTAAGAATAATACTTTATCGATTTTAAAATCCCATTGTTCTTCTAAAATTCGACTAAGTAGGATAGAGCCGCCAAAAGTCCCTTCCGAAATGATGACTAGACCGGCACCGATGCCTGATAAAATTCCATCAAAAATTCCGGCAAAAATAACATGTGAGAATTGAAAACCAGTAACACCCAATGCTTCATAAATCATTAACCAAAGACTCATCGCAAGAGCTCCGGGAATACTTAAAAGTAAAATTCTACGTGGAAGCAGACGTCCCCCGAAAATAAAGAGGGGTACATTTACCAAAAAGAAAGTCAAGGCTGGGTTGATGCCGAAAACAAAATCCATAAGTACAGAGAAACCAGCGACACCATTACTTGCTAAACGGTTGGGGATGACGAATAAGTGAACAGATAATACATAAAGGCCGACACCTATAATCAGGATGAGTAAGTCCCTCATAAACTTCTGATCAATTTTTACACCTATAATTGTCATATTTCTTACCTTCTTTCTTTTTCATTTATTTATTACAACTGATACTAATATATCACATGTGCCTAATCTTAACCTTAACCGGTTAAGATTAAAAAATCTTTCATTTTTAGAAGTGATTCGATAGCGTTTTCACATTTTTTGATTTATAATGATAATATAATGATTTTTAAATAAAAACTAAAGGAGCACCGCAAGTGAAAAATAAATTTATCCAAGGTTACCTCATTGGAAAATCAGTCGAAATTCTTGTCGCTGGAACTGCCCTCTTGATTGCCAAGAAAAAAGGATATCTTCCCTCAGCTGACAAGGCTGAATTCATCGCTCAAAAACGAAAAGAAGCCGCTCGAAAACGACTTGCACGCTAAAATTTTTACTGACAAAAATAAAAACTTACTGACAGAATCGTCAGTAAGTTTTTTAATTTGTTGCAGGAGCTTCTGTTTCATCTACTTGCTCTAAACGCTCATGAATTTCCAAATTACGTACATCTGAAAGAACCAAGGGAACCGTTTCAACTGTTACTTCCGAGAATTGAAGTCCAAACCAACGAATTGGTGAAGCAGTAATTCTCTTAATTTGTGCTTTCGTTTGAAGAACAAAACGTTCAAAACCTGGCATTTGTCGTGCATTCATTAATTTTTCTTCAACAACGACAAAGCGGAAATCACCAACTTTACGTCCTGGAGTGATACTGTAGTGTTGATGTTGTCGAGGCAAGCGACCTGATTCCATCAAATCCGTCACAATAGTTCGTAGATAGCGCGGAACTTCTTGACGCATACGGAATCCAAGATAAAGATTCACTCGAACAATAAAATCAGTATCCATCATATCAACTTTGTACTCAGAAGTATAAGGTTCGTCAGTAACTTTCACATTAACAAACCAATAGCATTCCGCACGTTTTGGCCGTTTGTCTAAGATGGAATACAAGATAGAACGGTCAATCCATTCATGATCCATTTTACTCGTCAGATAAACCACATTCGTTTGATATAAGTCATAAGATTCATCATGACGCAAAGCATTCAATTGATTCTTATATTCATTAATATTCAAAGATTTAATGTATTTCATAACAATCTTATGTGACTTATTCCAGATAAACATCACAAAGATAATTGCCAAAGCAATCAGTACAACAATATATGCTCCATTGATAAATTGTACCAAGGAAGCCGCAAAGAACGAGCCTTCAATACAAAAGAGACCAATGGAAATAAAAGCAATCGCAATTTTGGGCATCCCTTTTTGAATTAAGAAATAAGTCAAAAGGGTCGTTGTCATTAACATAGTGATTGTAATCGCCAAACTATAAGCGGCTTCCATATGTTCTGAAGTTTTAAAATACAAAACAAAGAAGGAAGTCGTTACCCAAAGTGCAAAGTTAACTGCTGGGATATAAAGTTGTCCCAAAGTTTGCCCTGGATAATAAATTTTAAACAAAGGTAAAAGTTTCAAACGAATCGCTTCAGAGACCAAAGTAAAGGAACCTGAAATCAGTGCTTGAGAGGCGATAATCGCGGCTAGCGTTGACAAGATAACAACATAAATGACCATATTATCAGGTAAAACGGCAAAGAAAGGATTAAGCTTTTCAATATGTTCACCACGGTGAGCTAAAAGCCAAGCCCCTTGTCCACAATAAGATAAGATAATACAAATCTTAACAAATGGCCAGCTGACATAAATATTTCCGCGACCTACATGTCCTAAGTCAGAATAGAGTGCTTCTGCCCCAGTTGTTACCAAGAAAATTGAACCCAAGATAAAGAAACCAGCCTTATTTTCCGGACTAAATAATAAATGAATCGCATAATAAGGATTAATCGCCTTAAGAATTGATAAGTCAAGAAATGAGTTGATTAGCCCACTCACGCCCAAAAAGCCAAACCAGATAAACATAATTGGTCCAAACAAACGACCAACCAAACTTGCTCCAAACCTCTGAATTAAAAAGAGAAAGGCAAGGATTATCAAAGTGGTCACCATGACCGTTGTTTGATTGGAGTAAACATGAGTTACCCCTCTTAATCCCTCAATTGCTGAAGTGACCGTTACAGCAGGGGTCAATGCCCCATCTGCTAGTAATGTCGCTCCACCAATCATTGCTGGCACAATCAGCCATTTTCTCATTCGTCTAACAAGCGTAAACAGTGAAAAAATACCGCCTTCATGATGATTATCAGCCTTCAATGCAATCAAAACATACTTAACTGTTGTGATTAGCGTTAAAGTCCAAATGACAAGAGAAACAGCCCCTAAAATAAAACTTTCAGAAAGATTTGCTAATCCTCCCTGTCCTCGAACAATAGCCTGCATGGCATAAAGAGGACTTGTTCCAATATCACCATAAACAATTCCTAATGCAATCAGGAATCCCGCAGAGGTCGCTTTGTTAAACGACCGATTATGTAAGTGTACTTGACCCACTTTTATAACTCCTCAACTTTCTTCAGCGAAAATAGTCAAATAAATAAAACGAAGCTTAGCTCGTTTTTTAATAGCTATATTATAGCAGATTATCCCCAGTTTATTCAAAAAAAACTGTGAGAAATTACATTTATTTATTTCTCGCAGCTTTATATAAAATACGTTATTCTTCTAAAACACTACTATATCAATCAAATCCAAGCTTTTTGCATATTTATTTTGACAGATTTTCCACTTCATTTTCCTTAGAAATTCGCTCGTGAATTTCCAAATTTCTGACGTCTGAAAGGACTAAAGGAACCGTTTCAACTGTAACTTCTGAGAAATGGAGTCCAAACCAACGCGCCGGCGAAGCCGTAATTTTCTTTATTTGCTCCTTTGTTTGAAGGACGAACCTTTCAAAAGCGGGCATTTGTCTCGCATTAATCAACTTTTCTTCTAAGAGAATGAACCGGAAATCGCCAACCTTCCGTCCGGGAATGATACTGTAAGGTTGATGCTGTTGTGGTAAACGTCCTGATTCCATCAAATTAGTCACGATTGTGCGCAAATAACGTGGAATTTCTTGACGCATGTGAAAACCGAGATAGAGATTGACACAAACGATAAAATCAGTCCCTAACATATCCACTTCATACTCAGAAGTATAAGGCTCATCTGTGACATTAACCTTCACAAACCAGTATACTTCAGCTTTCTTAGGTCGTTTATCTAAAATTGAATACAAGATTGAACGGTCAATCCATTCTTTATCCATTTTGGCCGTCAAATAAACAACATTTGTATGATAAAGATCATAGGATTCGTCTTTTCGCAGCTTATTCATTTGTTCTTTGTAATCATTAAGATTAGAAGATTTGAGGTATTTATAGAAAAGTTGGTCAGATTTGTGCCAAATTGCCATAACGAATAATATGAGGGCAGCTAAAATCACAACCACATAACCACCGTGCAAGAACTTTACAGCAGAGGCTGCAAAAAATAATCCTTCTATGAAGATAAAAGCACCGAAAAAGAGGACAACGAATACCTTTTTGACTTTTTGATGTTGTGCTAAATAAACCGTTAATAAAATTGTTGTCATTAACATGGTGACCGTAATCGCTAAGCCATAAGCGGCCTCCATGTGGGCAGAACTTTGGAAGTAGACAACAATAAAACTTGCCGCGAGCCATAAGCCCAGATTTACCGCTGGAATATACAATTGGCCAAAGGTTTCCCCCGGATAATTGATTCTCAATCTTGGGAGTAGTTTAAGGCGAATGGCTTCAGAAACCAATGTAAATGAACCAGAGATTAAAGCTTGGGAAGCAATAATTGCTGCCAAAGTCGCTAGAATCACAGAAAAAATAATCAGGCTTTGAGGTAAAACTGCAAAAAATGGATTAATATCACCTAATGATTTTCCGCGATTTTGTAAAAGCCAAGCCGCTTGTCCACAATATGATAAGATAATACAAACTTTAACAAATGGCCAGCTAACATGAATATTTCCTCGGCCCACGTGACCCAAGTCAGAATATAGAGCTTCTGCCCCGGTCGTCGCTAAAAAGACTGAACCAAGGACAAAAATCCCTGCTTTATTTTCTGGACTTAAGAGTAAATGAATGGCCCAGTAAGGATTGATTGCTTGAAGGACTGAAAAATCGCCAAAGAGATTAATCAAGCCTGTAATCCCAAAAAAACTAAACCAAATAAACATCACTGGTCCGAAAACTTTACCAACGATCGAAGTTCCAAAACGTTGAATCAAAAACAGAATTGCCAAAATCGCCAAAGTTATAATGACAATTGGTAATTGTTGCTGACCAAAAGCTTCATGAAAAGCTGGAATAGACCTCAATCCCTCAATTGCCGAAGTAACTGTAACAGCTGGTGTTAAAGCACCATCAGAAAGCAAGGCAGCTCCACCAATCATCGCTGGGATAATTAACCATTTTGCATATTTACGAACAAGAGTAAATAGGGAAAAAATCCCACCTTCATGATTGTTATCCGCTTTTAAAGCAATCCAAACATATTTGACCGTTGTAATCAAAGTCAAGGTCCAAATAATCAATGACAAAGCCCCGATAATTGAGGTCTCCGAAATTCGTTCAAGCCCTCCTTGACCTTGGACAATGGATTCCATTGTGTAAAGAGGACTTGTCCCAATATCACCGTAGACAATTCCCATTGCGATAATGAAACCTGCGCCTGTCGCCTTATTAAATGAGCGATTATGTTGATAACCCATTTTAGCTCCCTCAACTTTCTCTAGTTGCAATCATTTTTTTCAAAATAAGCTAAGCACATTTTGATTATCTAATAATATAACATTTTATCCATTTTTTGTTAAAAAATGTTCCAAAGAATACTACTAATCTTTAAAAGAAAAAAAGCTAGAAAACTCTAGCTTTTGATTGAATATTTTTAAATTAATCTTCTGTATACCAGTCGTAATGGAAGATTCCTGCTTTATCAGTTCGTTCATAAGTGTGAGCACCGAAATAGTCACGTTGAGCTTGAATCAAGTTTGCAGGAAGATTTTCAGAGCGATAGCTATCGTAGTAGCTAATTGCTGAGGTGAATGTTGGAATTGGAATTCCTGCTTGAACAGCAAGTGAAACCACATCACGAACAGCTTCTTGATAACGTTTTGTGATGTCTACAAAGTAGTCATCAAGCAAGAGATTTTCAAGTTCGCTATCTTTGTTGAAAGCATCAGTAATGTTTTGGAGGAATTCTGCACGGATGATACATCCAGCACGCCAAATTTGAGCAATTGTACCATATGGCAAGTCCCAATCAAATTCTTCAGAAGCTTTGCGAAGTTGAGCAAATCCTTGAGCATAACTCATAATTTTTGAGAAATAAAGTGCTTTGCGGATTTTTTCGATTACTTCTTTTTTATCGCCTGAGAAATCAAGAGCTGGGCCAGACAAAACTTTGCTTGCTTTAACACGTTCATCTTTATAAGTTGAAATATAACGAGCAAATACTGATTCTGTAATCAATGGAAGTGGTACACCAAGGTCAAGGGCAGATTCTGAAGTCCATTTACCAGTTCCTTTATTTCCTGCTTTATCAAGAATTTTATCAACGATATAGCCTTCGCCTTCATCATCTTTACGTTTCAATACTTCTTTTGTGATTTCGATGAGGTAGCTATCAAGTTCGCCTTCATTCCATTCTTCAAAAATGGCTTGAATTTCTGCGTTGCTAAGTCCAAGAACACGTTTCAAAAGGTCATAAGATTCAGCAATCAATTGCATGTCGCCATACTCAATTCCGTTATGAACCATTTTAACGTAATGTCCCGCACCATTGGCTCCCATATAAGCAACACATGGTTTACCGTCTTGAGGAGCTTTAGCTGCGATTTGTTCAAAAATTGGAGCTACTAAATCATAAGCTTCTTTTTGTCCACCAGGCATCATAGAAGGACCCAAGAGCGCTCCTTTTTCTCCACCTGAAACACCAGTACCAATGAAGTTGATTCCTGAGTCAGCAAGTTCAGCATTACGACGCATTGTATCTGGGAAATGAGTATTCCCACCATCAATCAAGATGTCGCCTTTGTCCAAAAGTGGCAAGAGTGATTTGATGGTTGCATCAGTAGCAGCTCCCGCTTGAACCATGAGCATGATACGACGTGGTTTTTCAAGACTTCCGACAAATTCTTCAAGTGTTTTTGTGAAAACAAGATTTTTATCTTGATGTTCTTTATAAACTTCTTCAGTTTTTGAAGTCGTACGGTTGTAGATAGCAACGGTATAACCACGTGACTCAACATTGAGTGCAAGGTTTTTACCCATTACAGCCATTCCGACAACACCAAAGTTTGCTTGTGCCATTTGAAATCCTCCAGAGTATTTCTTTTATTTTATATATTATATAGTATAACGCAATTTATTTCCAATTACCATAGTTAGGTGTGTAAATGTTTTACATAGCAAAAAATCTGCCTAAAAGACAGATTGAATTTTATTATTTTTCGTCAGGAAAATTTGTTAATTCTTTGGCTTCATCAGCAATTTTCTTTGCTTCTTCTGCAAGAGATTGAGTGTCAATATCTTCTTTTACTTCATCTTTTGCATCACTGAATTTAGCCACTACTTCTGCAGCTTCATCAGACAGGTCAGATTCATCCTCATCAAAGAGTTCTTCACCACTTTCTTTCATTGAATTAATCTTTTCAACGACAGCATCTTTTGTATCATTGAAAAAGTCAATAACAGTTTCTTTAGAAAGTTCTCCTGAATCCACTTTTTCCATAATTAAATCACGTTTTGAAAGCAAGAAATCTTTAGCTTTATCTGCTGAAATCTCTCCTGAATCAAACTTTTCTTTAATTTCATTAAATTTTTCAGCTGAAAAATCAAGAGCAGTATCTCTCATCCCTGTCAATGTTTCTTGGGGATTTTCTTTTAAATCATCATAAATTTTCCCCGCTTCCTCACGGAGTTCGCTTCCTTTTTTAGGAGCTAAAAATAAAGCGGCTGCGGCTCCAACTAAAGCACCAACTAGAAATCCTGTTTTTTTTGACATCGGTTAAGTCCTTTCTTTATGTAAGTAATTTAATTTACTTTTACACCAGCTTCAGATTTATCTTTTTTGACAAAGAATTTTTTCGCTGTTTTGGCAAGTACAACAGCCGAAGCTGAAGTTGTTTTTCGTTTTGTTGAACCTCGATTAAGGCGTGTTACAAGCTTACGGCTTGAGGCATTAATATCTGAAACGCTTTCAGATAAATCAGCAACTGCTGTAAACAAGGGGTCAATCGTGGCGACTTTCCCATTAACATCATCAAGCAAAGTGTTAGCCTTAGTCATGATTCCATCGGCTTGATGAAGCAGTACGTCCACATCACTCGATACTAATTTAACAGTACGGTTCGCTTCTTCTACAACTTTCGAAACCTTATGTAATACAATAACCAAGAAGACTACCAATACAGCAAATGCTATCGCGATAATCAATAATGCAATATTTCCCACGTTTCCTCCTCTTATTCGGACTTAAAACTCTATGTCCATTTTTTAATCTTCTTTCATTTGGATGAAAGCGATTCTATTTTATCTTATTATAACAAATTGTTGCGCCATTTTCTAATATTACTTACATTTTTTTATGACAAAAAGGCAATCCCTTAGGATAGCCTTCTTAATTTTTTTTAATTCTACGATAAACAAATAGGATAATTCCTAATATCACTAATAAAACTGACAACCATTGTGACACCCGTGCTGGGCCCAACATTAAGCTATCAGTACGCATCCCTTCAACAATAAAGCGTACTGCCCCATACCAAACGAGATAAAAACTAAAAATATCTCCTCGTTTCAAACCTTTGATACGATGTCTAAAGACCATAACCAGAATAAATCCACTTAGGGTTCCAATACTTTCAAATAAGAAAGTGGGCATTCGATAATGACCCTCGATAAACATTTGATTTCTAATAAATGGTGGAAGCCAATCTAAATTTGAAACAATTTTACCGTAAGCCTCTTGGTTTACGAAATTTCCCCAGCGGCCCATTGCTTGAGCAAGGAAAACACCAGGTATAGTAATATCTAGCAAATCTAAAGGATGGATCATGCGGTAGTAGCTAAAGACAAAAAGAACAATCGCTCCAGCAATTAAACTCCCATAAATGGCTCCTCCACCATCCCACATTGCAATAATTTGCGACGGATGCTGACTATAATAAGACCATTGGAAGATTACATAATATAATCTTGCTCCAACAATTCCTAAGGGAAAAGCAAAAAGTACAAAATCAATAATATCGTCGACCTTTATGTTTCGTTTTGGTGCTTCTTTACACGCTAACCAAACCGCTAATGCCGCACCACCCACGATAAAAATAGCATACCAATGAATAGCAAGAGGGCCTAATTGGAGAGCAATTTTATCCAGAGCTAAAAAAGGAAATAAATTATTCATAGTTTTTATCAGTTTTCTATTTTAACTGACAGTATTTCTGTCTGTCAGTTAACTCTAAGTTTTATTGTGATTCTTTGTTGTGACTGATCAAGTCTGTTAGACGATCTTCAAAAGTTTTGGTTGCATCAAAGCCCATTTGTTTAGCTCTGAAATTCATGACTGCCGCTTCAACAATCACTGACACATTACGCCCTGTTTTTACAGGAATACGCGTTTGAGGCACTTCAACATCAGAAAATTCGACGATTGTCGGCGCATTTCCCAAACGATCAAAAGCTTTTTCTTTATCGTAATATTCTAAATAAATAGCCATATCAATATCCGTTGAATCTTTGACAGCACCTGCACCAAAAAGGCTCATCACGTCAATAATCCCAACGCCACGAATTTCTATCATGTTGCGTAAAATTTCTGCAGGTTCTCCAGAAAGCGTAAAAGCATCTCGTTGAAAAACGTCTACACGGTCATCAGCAACTAATCGGTGACCTCGTTTAACTAATTCAAGACCTGTTTCAGATTTACCAATCCCACTCGCACCTTGAATCAGCACACCAACACCAAAAATATCCATCAGAACACCATGAACTGTGGTTCTTTCTGCTAATCGTTCATCAAGGAATGAAGTCAAAACCGAGTTTAAACGACTGGTTGCTTCCCGTGATTGAAGCAAGACAATATCTGCTTTTTTAGCTGCTGCAACCATTTCACTTGGAATTTCTAAATTACGCGCAACAATCACAACTGGTGTTTCTTTGGCCATGACCTTTTTTAAAAGGTCATAACGATTATCTCCGACTACAGTCATCATGTAAGACCACTCTTTCATCCCAAAAAGCTGAATTCGCTCAGGGGTGAAGTAATCAAAATAACCAGCCATTTCTAAACCTGGCCGCATAATTTCGGAAGTTGTAATTTCTTTTTGTAATGCTGTTTCTGTTGAATAAATCACATGAAAGTGAATTTTATCAAGTAAGTCTTGAACTGAAACCGCCATTTTAATTCTCCCTTATTTTTTCATAAATTAAGAATAACTGACAGAGTTGCTAGAGAATAATGTCATGTTTTTTTACTTACAAGTCTCCACAAATTTTGTCAGTACTTTTATAATAAAAATTGTGATAAAAAATCACATTTTCATCTCACGTATAAATTTATCCAAGCGATAAGCAAGGAAGATTCGGCGCACCAAAAGAAAGCCGAAAAATGTGGCTAAAAACCACGAAGCAGAAAGGAAGGCCCAGCTGAAAATCCAAGCTTCAATAACCGTTCCAATCATAAATGAGTAAAATCGTTGTTTAGGCATGCCTCTATTATGCCATTTTTAAGTCAGAAATGTCAATGGATTGTCTTAATTAATGACTGACAAAAATCACATTTTATTTTCTAAAAAAATGAAATTTCATCATTAATTAACAAAAAATTTGATGATTAAAAAGAGGAGGACAGCATCTACAAGTAGGCCCAAATACCAAGAAAGATTAAAGTACCATTTTCTTGTTTTGTGATGACAGAGATGACCAGCTAGAAGTGCTCCAATCCCCCCACCTAAAAGTGCTTGGGCAAGTAAAACTTTCTCTGGAATTCGCCATAAGTGATGCTGTGCCTTGTACTTATCGACCGCATAAAACACAAAGACAATAAGATTCCAAACTGCTAATAAAGCTAATAGATAAACAATCATTTTCTTCTTTCTCTTCTAATTTAAATAATCGTTAGATTTTAAATTCTCTCATTTTTTCAACTCGAAGGGCTCCTTTTTGACCACTAAAAGTCCAGCGTTGTTTAAATTTTCTTCGATATTGATTATTGCCCGAAATAATTTGACCAGAATCAATAGAAACAAGATAGTCAATAGCTACAAAATATAGGTCAACTTCAAATTGATTATCTTTTATTTCCTTATAACGCGTGATACCATCTAAAATAGCACTGCGCGTATGATTAATCTGACCTTTATTTCTCATTTTTTCAAGAACTTTTTGATGCTTTTCATACAATTGATCGCCATAAAATGGTGATAAGCTTTGTAAATCTTGTTTATCCCAAGCTTCTTGAACATTAAGAAAAATTTCTTCTATTTCTTGTGCTAAAGCCGGATCATTTATTGTCTTTTCTTGATGATAATCTCTTTTTTTAAAAGGAAGTTTAACTTTATTTCTTACAAAATAAAGTCCGAGACCAACAAGCACAATCAGCCACTCCCAAATCCTTCCCCTACTATATCTTCTTCCCATTCTAGATGTTCCAGAATTAGAGCTATAATTATTGGAACCAGTATTATGATAATGGCTGTTAGTGTTTCCACCTCCAAAATTACCGCCAGTTCTTGTGCTTCTATTTCCTCCCCCTCGGTATCCTCCTGCTGTTGCAAAAGCATGAGGCGTGACCAAAAATAAACCACTGATGAGCAATAAAACAATTATTTTTTTCATCATTTGATTCAAAAACCATTCTCATTTCTTTGTATTTATATTACTTTATTTATTTTGTTATTATACCCTATTCCCTACATTATTTGAAATATCTACTCATGCTATGAAAATTCTATTTTTAGTGGAGTCTAAGAAAAGAGTATGATATAATTACGACATGAAAAAACTCATGAATGTTTTAAAATCCGAAACGGTAAGATATCTTATTTTTGGTGTTTTGGCAACTGCTGTCTATGCTCTTGTCAAATGGTTAACTTGGCAAGCATGGCATTCTGGCTGGGGCTCAGAAACTGCTGCCCAAGCTTCAAGTATTATTTTCGCTTTTTTCACGAATAAACTTTTTGTATTTAAACATCAATCAACCAATTTATTACGTGATTTCATCAATTTTACTTCTGGCCGGATTGTTCTCTTGCTCGTTTCTATTTTTATTAACTGGTGGTTTATTGACCAACATCCAGATATTTTGATGAACCTTTTTGGACTTTCTAAAAACAATATGGTGGCTAGCCTCAATCTAGTCGTTCAGGTTCTAATTATTGTCATTAACTATCTCTATTCAAAATTCTTTGTCTTTAAAGAAGATAAAAAGATTAATGATTAAGAAAATTATTTTTTAAAAAAACTACTGACAGTTCAATGCGATCAGAGTGAGCATTGAATCGGCGAACAAAAAACACTGACAGATTTTCTGTCAGTGTTTTTTTTATTTTCTAATTTCCTTGATGAATTCAACGATTTCACCGCGACGTGTTTCAATCTTACCAACTTTTGTTTTTTGGTAGACAGCATTTAGTATGGCACCAATGATTAGAACTCGGGCAATGAAAATAAACCAAATCATCAGAGCAAAAACAACCAATGACCCAATTAACTTCAAGTCATCCAATCGTTGCAAAGCAAAACTAACATACTTAGCAATCCAGTTTGTCAGAAAAACTAAAACAAAGGTTGAAAAAATTGTTCCAGGCATCGTATATCTTAATTTTCTTATTTTGACATTCGGTAGAATAAAATAAAGCATCATCAAAGACAAAAAAGTCGCTACAGCAATCGCTGGCAGGGTCATATTATGCAAAGTGCGATACAAATGATCATCAAAAGCGAAAATACGATATACTTGCTCTAAAATTAATTGTCCAAAAGTTGAAAGGACAATTGAGAAATAGAGAAAGAGTAAAATCGCAAATCCTGCAGCTAAACCAATTACTCGACTGACAATAAAATCTCGATGATTAAAAACTTCATAAGCTTTATTCATCGACATCTGTAAAGCAGATAAAGCCCTTGAAAAGGTCCAAAAACCTGCCAAAACAGAAAGTGAAAGTAATCCGGTATTTCTTTGATTTAAGAGATTATTAATGACTGGTTCAATTCCTCGATAAACATCACTAGGAAGCTGCTCAGATAAAAAGCTCAATAAACCTGAAGTATCAATATGTAAGAATGGTAAAATATTTCCAATAATCAAGCCCAAAGGAAAGATTGCGAGCAGGAGATAATAAGCAACGGCAATTGAGGATAGACTCATTTCAGAGCTCTTGAAAAAAGTCATAAAAGTTGTCGTTAATTCACCAATTTTTTGTAGACCTTTTTTCATCTTTCCTCTCATCTGCTTTTTCCTTTTTTACTTCTTAATAAGTCCGCTCTTCCCCTTGAGAAGTTAAAATTACTGGACCATCTTTGGTAATGACAAATTGATGTTCATATTGACAAGATAAGCTTCCATCAAAAGTCACATAACCTCGTTCACCATCATGATCGATTTCCCAATCACCTGTATTAATCATTGGTTCAATGGTTAAAACCATTCCTTCACGAATACGAAGACCACGACCCGCACGTCCATAATGTGGAACCATTGGTTCTTCATGCATTGTTGGGCCAACACCATGTCCTACAAGGTCACGAACGACACCATAGCCACGACTTTCAGCATATTCTTGAATCGCTGCCCCAATATCTCCAATGCGATTTCCAACTTTAGCCTGTTCAATACCAAGATAGAGGCATTCACGAGTAACGTCCATCAAGTTTTTTACTTCCTCAGAAACTTCACCTACAGCATAAGCCCAACAAGAATCGGCCACTCCACCACGAAATTCTTCTTGATATTTAACCATTGACTCAGCATCATCAAAGTCAAGTTTTGAAACATCAACAGAGCCGTCTTCAACTAAGCCAAGTACCATGTCGACTTTAATCAAATCACCCTCTTTAAGAATTTGATGACGTGGAAAAGCATGAGCAACTTCATCATTCAAGCAGCAACAAGTGGCATAAGGGAAGGGATTATAATTTCCTTCATCTACACCAATTTGTAAAGGTAAAACATTTTTTTCTTTACAAACTTTGCGGACATATTCTTCAATTTCCCACATGTCGATACCTGGTTTAATCAAATCACGAAGACCAATATGGATATCTGCCAAAATTTTACTACTGCGTTCCATTTGTTCGATTTCACGTTGAGATTTTAATGTAATCAATTTATTCTTTCCTTCTAAAGTTCTGAGAATAGACTCATTTCTTTTTATTTAAATTAATATTTTGAAGTGACTCATACTTCATCGAAAAATAAATAGCTATTTACTGGGGTTACTGAATTCTTATGAGATAGTATTTATGCCTGTATCTATAAGAATTTTCTTCGACAATCATGAGCCTTTTCAAAATGATTTGAAATGCTGAGCAATTCAATTAATTATTTCTAATCAATCCGAGTTTGCTTAGTATAAATACACTCTATTTTACCATAAAATTCACCATTACTTGGTGTTTTTTATATAAATCGGAAGTAAAACTTCATCGACCAATTCTTTGATTTGTTCATCATTCATTGATTGGCCCTCAAGCAACATATGATATCGAGTCATTTGAAAGGGAAGAACTTTGGCTGATTGTCCAATTTTTTCACGCGCTTCTCCTCTTTCCTGAGCTCTGGCTAGTAAACGTTCCATGATAATCAGATTGCTTGGAAGGACATTACCAACAGTCGATTCAAGAACATTTTTTCCTTGAGATTGCATAAATGAGACGAAAGCTAAAAAACCTTTAGGATAGAGTAAAAAATTTTCTCTCATAAAAGTTAAAAGTTCAATCAAATCTTGCCGTAAGCTTCCTTTATTGATTTCTTGATCAATGACATTCCCACGCCATTTAGGATTTTGTGAAATATTAAAACGTACGGCTTCAAAAATCAAGTCAAAAACATCATTCCAATACCGATAAAGCACACTTCGGGTCGTTTTTGCTTCTTTTGCAACATTTTGAAAGGTTACTTTTTCATAACCTTCATTTTCTAAAATATTAATTGCCGCTTTATAAATTGCTTCTTTAAGTTCGCTTCCTCTTCTTCGAGATTGAATTGGCGTTTTTTTTACTTTTTCTTCAAGCATAAGAGACCTCTTGTTTCTTATTTCTATTATATCATCATTCTTATCTAATACCAAAAACCAAAATTAGATACAAAAAGAATCTTATTGTTGACAAATAAAACTTTAAGTTTTATAATATCTTTTGTAAATAAGATACAAAATGTATCTGAATTGAATTTTTAGATTTTTCTAAGTTTATCAAGACTTAGTTTTCGCTTAAGCGAAAAGAAAGGAAGCCATTATGGCAAAATCAAAAAAAAAAATTACCAAAAGAGTTGACTCGAAATGCTTGGATACTAGTTGTTGGTGCAATTGCTCCCATGCTTGACTCCACCATGGTCAATATTGCAATTAACAAATTACAAAGTGATTTACATACCTCTCTTGACATGATTCAATGGGCAATCACAGGTTATGTACTTGCCCTTGCTGTAGCCGTACCTGTTTGTGGTTATGTGGTCAATCATATTGACGGAAAAAAAGTCATGCAATGGTCCCTCCTTAGTTTTGGACTTTTTAGTTTTTTATCAGGAATTGCTTGGAATATTGATAGTTTTATCATTTTCCGAGCCGTTCAAGGATTTTCTGCAGGTTTCATTACTTTACTGATGACCACCTTGCTGATGCAAATTACACCTCCTGATAAACTTGGTCAGTTAATGGCCGTTGTTTCTACACCGATTATTCTTGGCCCAATCATCGGTCCTGTTCTTGGTGGTGCTATTGTTTCTGGAGCCAATTGGCATTGGATATTCTATGTCAATATTCCAGTTGTTATTATTGCTGTTTTACTTAATCATTTTTATCTAAGTTCTTTCAAACCTTTTAATCCAAAAGCAAAATTGGACTGGTTTGGTACCCTTCTTCTTGCTGGGGGCTCTGTTGGATTAATATATGGCATGATGAAAGGTTCAACGAATGCTAAAAATTTTTTCAATAGTCAAATGATTACTTTTGTCCTCATTGGTTTATCTTTATTTATTATTTATGGAATTTATAATCAAATTCGGAAAAATAATACCGTTCTTCCTTTAAGATTTTTCAAATCTAAACATTTTACTGCAGCAAATATAGGAATTTTTCTAGCCGAAATTGCTTCTAATGGTCCTATGCTTCTTCTTCCTCTCTTTTTCCAAAATACCAAAGGATTTACAGCCATAGAAGCAGGTTTGATGTTAATTCCCCAAGGTCTTGGAATGATGGCAACTCGCCCCTTGATTGGAAAAATGATTGACCGACTTGGAGCAAGACCAGTTGTTCTGGTTTCAATTGCTATTTCCCTTCTAGGAACGGTTCCTTTCATTTTCGTTCAAGAAAATACTAATTTAATTTGGTTAGGACTGGTTTTATTTATTCGCGGAATGGGAATTGGTGGCCTGCAAATGCCAATGATGACTGATATCTTCATTGGTTTAGATAAACAAGATATTCCTGGTGCATCAGTAGGTCAAAGAATCATTCAAAATGTCGGTTCATCTTTTGGTTCAGCCGTTATTTCTGCGGTAGTTACTGCTGTTGTAACATCAGAAATTGCTGGACAGATGACGACTAAACTGCATCAATTAGCAAGCTCTACATACCACTTTAACTCCCACGGTTATTGCGACTGCAAAAACTTCTGTTGAAAAAGCAGTGACTCTTAATGGTTATCAACTTGGTTTTCTTGTCTCTTCAATTGTTTTGATTATCATTGCTCTTCCAGCAATATTCCTCTCACAAAAGAAGAGCGTGAAATAATATTCATAGTTTTTAGCTTTGATTTCACTTGAATTTTGTTATAATTGAATTGAATTATCACAATGATAGATAGACAAATATTAATCAATTAACTGAGCTTGGTACGTAAAATCTATACGTTCCTTGTATCTTATAGGAGAGTGAAAAATGCCTTTAGCAAAAATTGTATATGCAAGTATGACAGGAAATACTGAAGCTTGTGCCGATATTGTCGCTGATAAACTTGAAGAATTAGGTTTTGAAGTAGAACTTGATGAATGTACTTCTGTTGATGCAGATGATATGGCTGATGCTGATCTTTGTATCGTTGGAACATACACTTACGGTGACGGTGAGTTACCTGACGAAATTGTTGACTTTTACGAAGAATTAGCTGAGGTTGATTTATCTGGTAAAATTTACGGTTGTTTCGGTTCAGGCGATACTTTCTATGATGATTTCTGTATCTGCGTCGATATGTTTGAAGCGCAATTTGAAAAAACAGGGGCAACTAAAGGAGCAGAGCTCGTTCGTGTCGATTTGTCACCTGAAGATGAAGACGAAGCCCATCTTGAAGCTTTTGCAGAAACTTTAGCGGCTCACTTTAACTAATGTTAAAACATAAAAATTACTGACAAGTATGAAAAAAAAAGCTGACAGAAATTCTGTCAGCTTTTTTATCTACGATTCAATGCTCACTCTGCCATAGAGAGACTTCTTGGACAAGCTGAACTCATATCTATGATGTGAGTTTGTGGCTGGGTCGTATTGATCTGTCAGTAATTTTTTATTCTACCATTTCAATTTCACTGTCAAAATATTGCTCTTGAAAATGGACTGCCTTTTCGATTTCTGATTTTGTGAAATTTTCAGCTGGACTGGTCAATACACATTTATCTTCAACATCATCTTTTCTGTGAATAATAGCAATGCGTTTTCCAGTGAATGTTTTGAGAGCTTTTTGATTCTCAGGTAAATTGGACAAAATATAGACATCTTGTTCTTCGCCGTCTCCTGCGATAAGTCCCTCGATGTATCCATAGTTTATTGGATAAACTGTCCCATGATGAATTGTTCCAATTGGTCGGTCAATTTTTGCAATGTAGTTTGTCATCAATTTTCTCCTATCAACAGTTTTTTGTCAGTGCTTTAGCTTCTTCTAAAAAATTCAAACTTTGTTCAATTTCTTTTATTCTTTCGATTAATTCTACTTTCTGCTCTTCTAATAACTCTAATCTTTTCTGACGACTTTTTGCACCTAATTGTTTGAGATCAGAAAAATATTTGATTTCAGAAAGTTTCATGCCCGTTTTTTTCATATTTTCGATAAATCTCAGCCAGTCAAGGTCAGAATCATCAAATTCTCGGTAATGATTGGTTTTTCTTTTCGTCTGTAAAAGTCCAATTTGTTCATAATAACGCAAGGTTGCAGTCGTTAATCCTGTTTGCTTTGCGATTTCTGATATTTTATACATGCTATCCAATCTTTTTTACTTGCCTTCAAGTTCACTTGAAAGTTTATACTGAGTATATCACAAAACAAAGGAGTTTTTATGTCACACACATTTTTACAAAAACAGATTAGTTTTGTTCTTACAACAATGATTATCTCGTTTTCTTTATTTTATATCAATCTCAATATTCTCAAACTTGGATTTACAAATTTCCCATGGTTACTGTGGTTGCGCTCCTGGGCAATTGTTTATCTTTTATTGCTCATTTTATCTCGTTTAATTCCACCTCTGGTGAATCGAGTTTTTAAAAAGTTTGGAGGTCAATAATGTTTAATAAAGGAAACAAAGTCGAAAAACCTGCTTATTCAGGTTTACCTTTTTATTTGAATATTTTAGACGACAATATTTTTGCAATGGTTGAACAGTTGACTTTCCCTATTGGTTCACGAACAAATTGGCACAAAAATCCCTGTGGACAAACCATTTTGGTGACTAAAGGAGCGATGATTTATCAAGAAGAAGGCAGCGTTCCCCGTCTTTTACTCTCTAACACAGTGATTACTATTAAAGAGAATATCAATCATTGGCATGGTGCTATTTTGGAAGAAAATTCTTGTTTATTAATTACTTACAAAAGCAACGGGGATGAATTGGTCACTTTTACTGATTCCGTCAGCGATATTGATTTTAAAAAAGCACTGATAAATGCAAAGTAAAAATTGTAAAGAATAGAATAGGACACAAAAGCTGTCAAAATGAATTGACAGCTTTATTTTTTACTGGGGAAGATTCAGTCCGTCAGCAAGGACAGCCCTATCAGCAAATATAGGTGTTTCTTTAGTATTTACGAGCCAAAATCAATTTCTGTCATAGGATAGTCGTTAGCGCTTGAGCGCTTACGAATATGCTAGGGTTTTCATCAGTAATTTACAATGAAAATATCAAAATCCCAGCTGCTACAGCCACATTTAAAGATTCCGCTTGTCCTGGCATGTCAATATGAACAAGCTTGTCAGCAGATTCCACGGCAAAGTCTGATACTCCAGCTCCTTCATTGCCCATGACCAAAGCAAAAGATGATTCCTCAACAGTTTTATAAGATACAGAATTTGCTGATAGCGTTGTTGTCAAAATTGAAATTTTTGCTTGTTTGAGCGCAGCAAAACATTCTTCTTCATTCATGCGGGCAATCGCTAAATGAAAATTTGATCCTTGCATTGAACGCATAACCTTCGGACTATAAAGGTCTGCCGTTTCACCAAGTAAAATAACAGCTGAAAAGCCGGCTGCATCAGCCGTTCTAATCATGGTTCCGACATTTCCTGGATCTTGAACATTTTCTAAAAGTAAAAATTTTGATGCTGAAAAATCAATAACTTCTTCAATTTTTGCCACTTCAGCAATCAGTCCTTGTGGACTTTCGCTGTCAGCTAAAGATTTTAGTACATCTTTACTGACCAGATTTACAGATAAGTCTGTCAGTGATTTTTCAGACCCAATCATTGCTGTCAGTTTAGCCAGCTTATTTTCTTCAACAAAAATTTGCTTTATTGAATGACCTGCTTTCAGTGCTTCCTCCAACAAATGAAATCCTTCGATGAGATATGAATTTTTGCGGTATTTTTTTGTCAGCAATTTTCTTGCTTCTTTAACTTTTTTATTATCTTTTGAACTGATGATTTCCATTCTCTTATTTTATCAGATTTTTGCCAATCTTGCTTGTGCTTATGCTATAATAAAAGAAAACGTTTTAAATAAACAAGTCACTTAATAATTTAACGAATGAAAGGAGCTAAAATGTTCAAAGTAAAAATGATTGTTTCTGGACGAGTTCAAGGAGTCGGCTTTCGCTATTTTGTTATTATAAGTGCCCGTGAATTAGGAATTTTAGGTCGTATTTGGAATAATGATGATGGTACCGTTGGTATCCTTGCCCAAACTGATGACTCCCAAAAATTAGAAGAATTTACGGCCCTTATTCGTGGCGAAAAATCTTCCAAAGGTCGTCTTTCTCCCTTTGCGAAAGTAACTTATGTCGAGTCGACTCCTACAAGTTTCCCTGATTTTACCGATTTTAATATCAAATATTAAAAAAATACTGACAGATTTTCCGTCAGTATTTTTTTATCAATTTATAAGCGATTGCTTGTCAGTATATTTTTCCAGAAGTTCTAAAACCATCAATAAATTTCTTTTATCAATATGATAAGCCACAGCAGCTTTAACCGCTGGTTTTGCACAAAAAGCAATTCCAAGACCAGCAGCATTTAACATCGGAATATCATTTGCCCCATCCCCAACAGCGACTACCTCAGACAAATCCAACTTATTTTCCTTGGCCCACTGCTTCAATCTTTCCAATTTGAAACTTTTATCGACAATCGTTCCATAAGTTTCGCCAGTCAAATAACCCTCTTGCACAGCCAACCGATTGGCAAAAACATAATCTAGTTTTAAATCTACAGCCAATTTATCCACAATTTCATGAAAACCACCCGAAACGACACCAACCTTCCAACCTCTGCCATGTAAAGTTTCAATCAGCCCAGTCGCTCCATTTGTCAAATGAATTTCTTTATAAATTTCATCAAAAATCGTCGTTCGTAGCCCTGATAGTAAGGCTACTCTTTCTTTCAAAGCTTCTTTAAAGTCCAACTCGCCTGACATAGCAGCCTCCGTAATTTCAGAGATTTTTTCACCTAAGCCTGCTTTTTCTCCCAAGAGGTCAATGACTTCCTCCTCAATCAAGGTGCTATCGACATCCATCACAAGTAATCCTTTTACTGTCATTTTTCCGCTATCCTACTTGTCTTTCAAAAATATTTATGATCAAATTTAAAATAAATTTGGATTCTCAATTAAACGTACACGCACAATATTTTCAGAAGCTTCAAAACGCGAAACCAAAGCGGCCAATTTTCTTTCGTCTTTTTCATCTAAATCAAGTAATGTATAAGCAAAATCCCCTTGACCACGATTGACAATGTTAGCGATATTAATATTTTCTTCGGCAACTGCTATAGAAATTTGCGCCACAACGTTTGGCACATTTTTATTGATTAAGGTCACACGATAAGGCGTATTTAACTCTTGCAAAACATGCGGAAAGTTGACTGAATTAATAATCTCACCCGTTTTCAAATAGGTTTGAACAGAATCAAGAGCCATCCGAGTACAATTTAAGCTGGCTTCTGCTGTTGAGCCCCCTAAATGAGGAGTCAAAAAAACTTGAGGGTGATGATAAAATTTTTCAGAACCAAAATCGGTGCCAAAGAAACGAACAATCCCTTCATCAATCGCCTTAAGAATGGCTTCTTTATCAGAAATCTCATCTCGAGCATAATTCAGCAAAATCACTCCATTTTTACATTTTGATAAATTTTTCCAATTAAGCATTCCCTTTGTTTCATCAGTCGCTGGCGTGTGAACCGTAATATAATCTGCTTTCTCAAAAATTTCTGACAAATCATTGACCCGTTTGACATGATGTGACAAATTCCAAGCATGCTCAATTGAGAGATATGGGTCATAACCAATCACTTTCATCCCTAAACGCTGTGCATCATTAGCAACTTTTGAGCCAATATTTCCAAGACCAATCACACCTAAAGTTTTTCCAGAAATTTCTGAACCAGAAAATGCTTTTTTCCCGTTTTCAACTGCAACGTCAATGGCCTTATCATTTCCTTTTTGTCCTGTCAGCCATTTATTGGCAGGTTTCAAATTACGGGTCCCAAAAATCATCATTGACAAGACCAACTCTTTGACCGCATTAGCATTCCCACCAGGGGCATTAAATACAACAATTCCTTTGCTTGCGCATTTTTCAATCGGGATATTATTAAATCCAGCCCCCGCACGTCCAATGGCCAACAGTTCTTTTGAAAATTCATAATCATGAAAAGGTTGGGCACGACAAATAAAAGCGTCCGCTTTGTTTTCTGGTACTTGATTGACAGCAAATTGTTCGCCAACTTCATCCAGAGCAACTTGGTCAATATTATTTCCTATTGTTTTAATCTGATAAGTCATTTATTTTCCTCTTCAAATCCCTTCATAAATTTAACCAATTCAAGCACACCTTCTATTGGAAAAGCGTTGTAGATACTTGCTCGCATTCCCCCAACCGACCGATGACCTTTGATTGATTTAAAACCTTTTTCTTCGGCTTTTTGCACAAATAAAGCATCCAGTTCCTTACTTGGACTGGTAAAGACAACATTACATATCGACCGCTCTGCTTCATTTAGAACTGGGCTCTGATAAAAATCCGACTGGTCAATTAAATCATAAAGCATCCGAGCTTTTTGACGATTTATTGATTCAAGTTTTTTAACTCCGCCTTGTTCTTTGACCCATTTGAAAACTAAACCAGCCAAATAAATAGCAAAGGTTGGCGGTGTATTATACATAGAGCCATTCTGAGCCAAAATACGGTAGTCCATCATTGATGAAAGACTTTCTTTTTGATTCAATAAATCTTCACGAATAATGACAATTGTCAAACCGGCAATCCCTAGATTTTTTTGAGCTCCAGCATAAATTAAACCAAATTTACTCACATCATAATCAACTGCCAAAATATTTGAACTCATATCAGCAATTAAAGGAACAGAATTAACTTCTGGTAGATTTTCTGGAAAAATAGTCGTTCCTTCAATGGTATTATTTGTTGTTATATGCAAATAAGCTGCCATTTTCTCATCAACTTTGGACTTATCAATTTTCAAAAGATGATTATAATGTTCTGATTGAGTTGAGCCCAAACTGATTGCTTCAAAATCTAAGGTCTGACTCAATTTTACTGCCTCATCATAAGCCTTTTTTCCAAAAGCCCCTGAGATTGCATAATAAGCTTTTTTCCCAAGAGCCAAATTCATTGGAATCATTGAGAATTGAGTCGAAGCCCCGCCTTGTAAAAATAATATTTTATAGTTTTGAGGAATGGACATCAAGTCACGCAAATTACTTTGCGCCTCATCAATGACTTCTTGAAAAGATTTGGATCGATGTGAAATTTCCATCACTGACATACCGCTTTTTTCAAAGTTTAACAGTTCTTCTTGAACTTTTTTTAAAACTTCCTTTGGAAGTACACTAGGTCCTGCACCAAAATTATAAATCATCGATTTCACTTCCTCAAATTATTTATTAATCACTATTATAATATAATTTGCTGATAATTCAAATATAAAAAAATACTGTTCGACAGAAGTTCACATCAATGATGTGAACTTCTGTCTAAACAGCATTTTACCAATTTAATAAATCAAGTGATAACATGTTCCATTCAACTTCTTTGGCGTAAAAAATATTTCCACCATTAGAATAGAGCTTTCCTTGGTTGTAAAATAAAGAATCAAAAGTCAAATGATAATAAGTCTCACCAGTCGTATTTCCTAAACTTGGGGCAACGACATCTTTGGAATATGCTTTTGAAAGAGCAATCGTATTCTTGGCTCCATGGGCCGCAATATAATCAACATAAGCTCTTCCATAGTTATAGGCCTGAACTCCCGTCCAAGCATCAACTTTCTTTTCTGATGCGTATTCTAATACCTTTGAAAGATTAGCAATCCCCTGTTTGATACTTTCTTCCTCTGTGGAAAAGGTATTTGTTTTTCCATTCAAGCTTTCGCTGGACTGCATGATATCAACTTGTTTTCCTTTAGTTTCAGTATAAATAATCGCAAGCGCTAACTTTGTATCCCCGCTTAAACCTTGTGCTTTCAGGGTTTTCTCAACCTCTGCTTCATAAGACATTACATGTTTCACATTTTCATGCATACGGTAAACGTAAAAACCACCGAATACAAGAAGTATCAGCATTATTAATCCAATAATTTTTTAAACATATCACTTACCTAAATTTTTCTGACCGACTTTTAATTAATTCTCTTCAATTAATTTTTTCACTAGTACATTTCAATATTTTTATGCGGTCATTTTTATATAAGTTCTATTATAACACTTCTCGTTTAAATTTAACTTAATATAAAAAAATTAGACAAAAATTATTGTCTAATTTTTTTATATTATAATGGGAATTGATGTGTTAACTCTAAAGCAGCTTTTCTAACTTCTTCGAGTTTTTCTTGGTTGTCATGATTAACCAAGGCATTAGAAACTAATTGAGCAACTTTTCGAGCTTCAGCTTCCTTAAATCCTCTTGATGTGATTGCTGCCGCACCAATTCGCACTCCTGAGGTTTTAAATGGAGATAAAGTTTCGTCTGGTATGGCCTCTTTATTAAGCGTGATATGAACGCTATCTAATAAGTCCTGTGCTTCTTTCCCATTAATTCCAAGATCTAAGACCTTCAAATTAAGTAAGTGATTATCTGAGCCTCCTGCAATCAAACGTAGTCCTTCAACCTTAGCAAACTCATCAGCCATTGCTTGAGTATTTTTAATGACTTGTTCAATATATGTAGCAAATTCTGGGTCAAGTGCTTCTTTAAAAGCGACTGCTTTAGCAGCAATCACGTGTTCTAAAGGTCCACCTTGCGTTCCAGGGAAAATTGCAGAATTGATTTTTTTAGCCAAGACTTCATCATTGGTTAAAATCATTCCACCGCGTGGGCCTCTTAAAGTTTTATGAGTTGTTGTTGTGACAACATCAGCATAAGGAAGTGGATTGGGGTGAGCACCAGTAGCCACTAAACCAGCAATATGAGCCATATCAACCATTAATTTCGCACCAACGCTATCAGCAATCTGACGGAATTTAGCAAAATCAATCAAACGTGAATAGGCAGAAGCCCCTGCCACAATCAGTTTAGGTTGAACTTCTTTAGCAATTTTAAGAATTTCTTCATAATCTAAAAGCTCTGTTTGAGGATTTACCCCATAAGGGACAAAATGATAAGTTTTTCCTGAAAAATTGACTGAAGCTCCATGCGTCAAATGACCACCAGCGTTTAAATCCATTCCTAGAACTGTATCTCCTGGTTGAATTAATGCCATATAGGCTGCAGCATTGGCTTGAGAACCTGAGTGAGGTTGAACATTGACAAATTTTGCACCGAAAAGTTCTTTTGCACGGTCAATTGCCAAATTTTCCACAACATCAACCGCTTCTGTACCACCATAGTAACGTTTCCCTGGGTATCCTTCGGCATATTTATTCGTCAAAACAGAACCTTGTGCTGCCATCACTGCCTTTGAAACAATATTTTCAGAAGCAATTAATTCAATATTTTGTTGCTGGCGAATTTCCTCAGCATGAATGGCCGCCCACAATTCTGGGTCAAAGCTTTCAAAATCTTCTTTATCAAAAATCATTCGTTCTCCTTGTATGTCTATTGGGGATATTTTTAAAAATATAAGTAGAATTTTATAGTCTTAAACGCTATAAACTTAATCAGTTAAATTATGATTTACTTTCGCAAGCAAACTTTTAACTCTAAAACTATTATATCGGCTAAAGCACATTTTTTGAAATATGTTGGCTTAGAAATCTTCAGCTTGCCAAAGATTGTTCGGAAATTTTTAGATTACTTTTTCTCAGCGTATTTTATTCAATTTGTCCAAGTTCAGGAACTTTTTTAAGTAGTTCTGCCTTAGTTACTGCCCCTTGACGTAATAATTTTGGTTTTTCTTGCGTCAAATCAATGATGGTCGTATCTAATCCATAGATGTTATCATCTTGAACAGCGACTGCAGCATTTTCCAAAATTTCTTGACTTAGATCGGCAAAGAAACTTGGACTTTTAGAACCGGTTAAATTAGCGGAAGGTCCAACCAAAACACCGACTTCTTTAATTACTTTTTGGGTCACTGCTATGTTGGGCATTCTAAAACCAACAGTGCTTTTGCCAATATGAATCCATTCAGGAACTTCGCTAGAAGCTTCTAAAATGATAGTTAGAGGACCAGGAAGAAATGCATCAACAATTTTACCTAAATAATCTGGTGGGTTGATGGAATATTTTAGAATATCTTCAAAACTTGAAACATTCATATTTAAAGCTTTTTCGGTTGGACGTCCTTTAACCGAATAAAGTTTTTGGACCGCTTGCTCATTCATGGCATCTGCAAATAAACCATAAACTGTTTGGTTCTGTTGCAAAGTTTAAAAATCAATACAAGGTTTATAATCCTTCTTGTTCTTAAGCTAATATTCCCATTAAGACCTTAATCTCAGTAGATACCGAAAATCCGAAGAGCGTTCCATTTCTTCGGTTCTTTTTGTATATTCCTCGAATTGT
>SKDZ01000266.1_pt1 | contig 31265 bp, 28 predicted proteins | sample 4826551 | NCBI WGS metagenome assembly SKDZ01 (sample SAMN11008822, study PRJNA524170) | human gut metagenome | biome: Human fecal sample; material: Feces; isolation source: fecal sample from pouch patient p12, p15 | host: Homo sapiens | place: Israel: Tel-Aviv | collected 2016-02-02 | reverse complement strand
CTGGTGTACCAGTTGTTCTGCCAAGGGCATTGCTGGGTAGCTATGTAGGGAAGGGATAAACGCTGAAAGCATCTAAGTGTGAAGCCCACCTCAAGATGAGATTTCCCATTTCTTTAAGAAAGTAAGACCCCTGAGAGATGATCAGGTAGATAGGTTGGAAGTGGAAGGCTAGTGATAGTTGGAGCGGACCAATACTAATCGGTCGAGGACTTAACCAAAGAATGGATAAGTAAAAGCAACTTGGTTATTTTGATTCAAACTTCAATCCAGTTTTGAGTGAATGAAGATTCAACTCAATAAGAAACAACACCCAGTGTGGTGGCGATAGCGAGAAGGATACACCTGTTCCCATGCCGAACACAGAAGTTAAGCTTCTTAGCGCCGATTGTAGTGAAGGGTTTCCCTTTGTGAGAGTAGGACGTCGCCACGCGATTATTCCGGCATAGCTCAGTTGGTAGTAGCGCATGACTGTTAATCATGATGTCGTAGGTTCGAGTCCTACTGCCGGAGTTTAACATATGAAATATCATGAGTATGTGCTTCTTTCAGCTATGGAGAGTTGTCCGAGAGGCCGAAGGAGCATGATTGGAAATCATGTAGGCGGTAAACACTGTCTCAAGGGTTCGAATCCCTTACTCTCCGTTTCATATTTACAAACTGGCCCGTTGGTCAAGCGGTTAAGACACCGCCCTTTCACGGCGGTAACACGGGTTCGAGTCCCGTACGGGTCATTTATTTTAATAGTAACATTCCTTTTTGGAGGTTTAGCTCAGCTGGGAGAGCACCTGCCTTACAAGCAGGGGGTCAGCGGTTCGATCCCGTTAACCTCCATTACTCGGTTGGTTCCGTGGTGTAGGGGTTAACATGCCTGCCTGTCACGCAGGAGATCGCGGGTTCAAATCCCGTCGGAACCGCCATTTAATGTTGTTACTTGAAAATTATTTGAACAAGCTTTTGTTTTAGGCGTGGTAGCTCAGTTGGTAGAGCAACGGATTGAAGCTCCGTGTGTCGGCAGTTCGACTCTGTCTCACGCCATTTATGGAGGAATAGCGAAGTGGCTAAACGCGACGGACTGTAAATCCGTTCCTTAGGGTTCAGTGGTTCGAATCCACTTTCCTCCATTTTAGGGGCATAGTTTAAAGGTAGAACAACGGTCTCCAAAACCGTTGGTGTGGGTTCAATTCCTGCTGCCCCTGCCATTTAATTATTTAATAGATACACTTTTTAAGATTACGGCGATCGTGGTGAAGTGGTTAACACACCAGATTGTGGCTCTGGCATTCGTGGGTTCGATTCCCATCGGTCGCCCTTTGTAATTTTATTGGGGTATAGCCAAGCGGTAAGGCAACGGACTTTGACTCCGTCATGCGTTGGTTCGAATCCAGCTACCCCAGTTTTTTTGTAACAAAAATGGAATATGGCGGTATAGCCAAGTGGTAAGGCAGAGGTCTGCAAAACCTTCATCACCGGTTCAAATCCGGTTACCGCCTTCCAAAATATCTTGCCGGCGTGGCGGAATTGGCAGACGCGCTGGACTCAAAATCCAGTGATCTCACGATCGTGCCGGTTCGACCCCGGCCGCCGGTATACCAATGAACCCCTAGTGTAAGTCTATCTTACATTAGGGGTTTTCTTTTTATATTATGTGAAAACAGTAGTACCTATGCTGTAATATCATGTCTAACTTTTCTCTTTATTTTAGGAGAAAAAAGGAGAACTCCATTTTGTACCATTATTTTTTTACATTTTTCTTTTTAACTTATCTCTTATAGTTTTTCAAATAAAAAGGATTGGTCATTATGTAAAAAGAGAAGATAGCTAATACTATGTTCAAACTTGAATTACAACTCATTTTTTGAACTATTTAATTAAATTGATTCTGGTAACTATTTATTACTCCATATTATGTTCTGTATGAGTGTACCTGCTGACTAGAAAGAATAGTAGAACTTCATTCTACTTGAAGTTCTACTACTATCTATATCTATACAATTGCATTATTCAATTTATCGGCTAAGCTTTGTTGCTTATTTGGGTAGAGGTGTCCGTAAATATCATAGGTCGTATTAATTGAGGCGTGTCCTATGCGTTCTTTAATGATGAATGGATCTTCCTCATTATCAATTAAAAATGCTACGTGGGAATGTCTGAGGTCGTGAATTCGGATTCTTTTGAGAGTAGAACTACGTTCTACTACGTCATCATATTTCTTTGATACCTTGAAACGTGTCATGATTTCGGGGACGAATTGAAAGACTTGGAGTTTCTCTGTTTCTGGTACGAAAGGCGAGAGAAGCTCATGCTGTTTATCTTTCCAATCCCATAATTCATCTGATAAGTTGCTGTGAAGAGCAATTTGACGACTTCCAGCGCTCGTTTTAGGTTCATTGAGGACGTTTTTGCCTGTCAAATGAATCAAAGTTTTATTAACGTCTATAATGTTTCTGCGTAAGTTGATGTCTTCCCACGTCAGTCCTAAAAGTTCTCCCATACGCATACCAGTTGAGAAGGCAACTTTGAAAAAGAGCTTGTATGGATACTCATCAGGTTTAAAAAGTGACATAAAATGATTGAAGTCCTCCGTTGTCCAATAGTCCATCTTTTTCTTTTTGACAGGTAATTTCTTTAATTGTGTGCATGGATTTACTTTTAGAAATCCTTGTTTGACGGCTACATCTAAGAGTTTCTTTAGTTGTATCATGAGTTTATTAACCGTGTTATTGGATAAACCTTTATTCGTGAGTGAAGTACGAAAGACTTCTAGCTCTTTATAAGTTAAAAGCTCAATTTTAGCTTTCTCAAAGTACCCCTTAATATGCCTATTGTAATTATACTCTTGTGTCTGTAAGTAGCTTTCCTTACGATTACTTCTTTTATCTTCTTCAACAACAATCTGATATAGCATTTCAATAGTAGCACCTGTAAGAGAGGTATCTCCAAACTTAGTAAATCTAAGTTCCTGTTCTAGTTTAATAGCTTCTTTACGGGTCTTAATTTGACGTTTGATAAATCGGTTACGCTTGCCTGTGACAGGGTTAAAACCATCTGAAATATCTACAATCCATGTCCCTGTTGCTTTGTCTTTTCTGATTGTCATTTTAGTCTACCTCCTCAATTGGTTTTACTGCTAACTGAATGCCTAGTATTTCCTCTATGGCTTTAACAGGCACACGTCCAAGTCGTGTATTCTCATAGTAAGAGAATCCTTTGTGTACCATCAAAGCTTTAGCTCTCTTAATTAGGTCTTCTGCCGTACAGTGTCCATAGCCCAATTCGATTAAGTCGTGTTTAGTGATTGTTGGATTTGTCATAGTTTCTTGTCTCCTTTTATTATGTGACTAGATATAATCATCTGAAATAATTATTTTCAGGAAGTAAGAGAATGTAAATCATTTTCCATGAAATTGTTCTTCAATGCTAGTCTCTTTCTTCTATATACTAATTATAAGGGATAAGAAATTCCTTTGAAAGCCCTCCAAATAAGGGTTTATAGCGATTCCAAACAGAGCTGTCTTGTCAAATAGGTAGTCCAGATTGATAGTTAGATACATTGAAAGATAAGCAGTACCCCTAGAAGTGGGGAGTAGGTCGGACAATTTTAATGACAAAAATAAATTGGTTTTGAAACTATTTTCATTGTTTTTCACCATCTTTCATGGGTTTAACCGAAGTTAATCGTGTCAAGTAGTTCTTCTTTTTGTACCTCGTCCAGTCCTAAATAACTAAGGGTAGACTTTTGGTCAGAATGATTCAGTAGTTTCATGACAAAACCTATGTTGTAGTTGGTCTGCTCGTAGACTCTGTACGCACCTGTCTTTCTCATAGTATGAGTTCCCAAGTAATTAATGCCTAAGAGATCCCCAGTCTTCTGCATGATTTTGTAGTATTGCTTTCTAGTGATACATTTGTCTGTATTGGAGAGAGATGGGAAGAGCCATTGGCTTTGAATCTCATTTTCTTGTAGCCATTCTTGATAAAGAAGGAGTTCTTTTTCTATTGGTTTCAGATAAAGAGAGTTTGGCTTGCCCGTTTTTTGGTCAGTGATGTTAGCACGCTCTTTTAGTACCCCAGTATCTGTGAATACATCTGAATATTCAAGCGCCAATACATCACTGACTCTTAGAAGAGTTGCTTTGCCAAGTTGAAAGATGGTGTAATTTCTGCGTCCAGCTTTGAAACTATCTAAGAGAGTATCTTGTACCTGTTTAAGTACATTTGAATCCTTGATTGGTTGTACGTTGTGCATTTGTCTTTTAGCCATATTGATGACCTCCTGTTATTCGTCTTATTTAGGAAGTGATAAAAAATCGCTCCTACTTTTAGAGAGGAAAGAAGGTAGCCTTAGAAAATCTTACATTCACGAGGTGTCATAATATTAAAAGGACTCCTCTTTACTTTCTTTTCAAGTGATTAACCTGTTATTTGACAGTAGACAGTCCTTTGTCTGAATAAGAAAGTACAAGTAATTAAAAACTGAAATTAACAAGATAAAGGTAAGAATAAGGCAGACTAAAAAACACAAGAGACGTTGATAAACCAACATTTCTAGTGCTGTCATTATAGTTATTTGCTCTTTGACTTCTTTGTAATGCTCTGTATATTATTCAAATAAAGGGCAGTACAAAAAGGTCAAAAAATGCGTTTTAAGCGATTTTTCTGTTGTGGGGTATGATAATGCTAGGAGAAGATTTCAAGGTAGCCAAGGGAATTTTTGGGATGTTTTTCGATGTATGGAAAGAGCGTAGTAGGCTTGATATGGCGAATTCTCGCTCACATGGGTCTTTTTAATAAAAGGACTCCTAGTGTGAGGAAAAAGGTATTTAGTTTAGTGTTAATCAAATGGATTAGATGCATCTTCACCAGTATACCCCTGTAATGATTTTTCACCTTTAGGGTCTGTGTCGTTTTTATTCCCATCTGATTGATTTTGTTGCTTCTCTTCATAAGCTTTATCTGATTGTTTTTGTCGAGTATTTTTATTACTGGTTACAGCAATATACTCGCCAGTTAGATTTCCTACAGGCGTATCTGCTTGTAGTTTATACCCATCCCAATCACTATTTGGCGTTATATTCAGAAGAAACTCTTTACTTGATTCTTTATCTTTCATTTTGAACTGTACTGTTCCATCTACAGAACTGTTAGCAACCCCAAGAAATTCGGCAGTTATTAGTAGTTTGCTACTGTCTTCAAATCGCCAATTTTTAGGAGATTCATTGAAATAACTAGCTGTATGATTATCAAGGTTATTTGTTATAAATTTACCACTGAATAAATGACAATAGCTTTCTATAGTTGCATTATCCATGGTTTCTTTACTGACATTAGCTGATGACAGAACTTCTTCACTTGTAGAACTATCATCTTTCTTGGTACTTTTATTTGATAGGGGTGTATAATCATGATTGATTTCACCTACAGGAGTTTGTCCTGTTAGATGATAAGAGCCATCGTCATTGTTCTTAATGGTAATATCAAAGGTTTCTTTTGTGTTCGTATCAGTCATGGAGTATGTTCCAGAGGCTGTCTCTACATCATTAGCAGTACTTAATTCATTGAATGAAGCTTTTAGTACTATCTTGCCGTTCTTTTGAAGTACCCATAAAGAGGGTGTGATGACACTAGTAGTAGTTTTATCATCATCTTGAGTCGCACGCTCATAGTATCCACTAGAAGCCAATGAATAGATTAAATTTCTGCTTAACTCTTCTTTAGACATATCATTCGGATTTTGTTTTTCCATTTCTTTTTTAGCATATTGACCATCAACAATGTCTGCGTTGAATCCATCTAAGTTTAAATTATCCTTGAGTGCAGAAGCTGCTTCTGGTCTTCCTTCTAAATCAAGATAATATCTGTATAGTGATTCTCCCCAAGATAGAATACCATAAGCGCCGTTATCCCAATCAGTTTCTCGAATATCAGATGTAGTATTTTCTTCTGTATCTGCATTTGGATTATAGCCATCATAGCTGTAATCTAATTCGTCAGAGATTTTTTTATAGTATTGATTTGCGTCATCTGTGTTTAATGGAAATTTATAGGCAGTAGGTATTAGGTCTGATTTTTCAATTGGGATATAGTAGGATTTGTTGTAATCACTAATTATTTCCAATGATTTTTTAGCCCTATCTAAGCTATCTTTTACAGGCTTAAATTGATTTTTACCTTCAGTAGTCAGACCATCAAAATAGGCGTACATTTTATCTAACCGTTTCTGCTCATCTTCAATCGAAAATTCTTTTGAAGTATCTCCAATATTACCCGCTTTACTGTATTCATTTCCTAAATCGGATAAGAGTTGTTCATCATGGCTGATTCTCTTAATTTGATTTTGCTTTTCAAATCTAGAGGGGAGAAAGTTTGTTTTATTTTCTCCAGCCATAGTCTCACCATAAGTTAAGGGGATATGCTTGTTATTTTTAGGATTCAATAAACTCAAATCTAGGTTTCCCTCTGTTTCAATTTCTTTCCAGCGTTCATTGAAATAGTTAAGAGAGCTTTTCACTCTGTTCTGGGAATGAAAACTCATAGCTAGTAAGATTCCTAAGACTGCTAAAGTAGCAATGATAAGCTGAATAGAGCGCTTTTTTGTAAAAGTAAGTTTTTTAATTGTTATTCTCTCCTTGGTTCCTCCTTTCCTCACAGAAATAATTTTCCCATGGAAGATAGTTAAAAGCAAATACTTTTTTATTTGAAGTATTGCAAAATTGCAGATAATTAAATATATGTGATAAGAAGTATCTTTAATTGGTTATAGAAAGTATAAATAAAAAGAGCAGTAATAACTACTCTTAGTAAGATCATGTTTATATTAGTCAAATTAATCAAACGATGTGATTCTTAAATCTTTAAAAAACCCCTCTGTTCCGATATCTACAAATAAACCAATCGCTCCTTTAGAATCTCCATGTTTCATATTTTCAACAACTAAAACTGGGTTTTCTTCATGATTAAGATAAAATTCTCCTCTTGCTCCATTTATTACCGCTCTTAAGGTAATCCATTCATTAAGCCCAATATCTGCTGAACCTTCGTAATTGATAATTCCTTTTTTTCTAAAATATTCAAATGTATATTTAGGGTAAGAGAAATATTGTATTGCTCGGTTTTTCCTTACTGAGTCATCAACCCTTCCATTGGTTGGTCTTATATAAAAGGATTCAAATTTCGAATCATCTTCATTGACTCTAAAAGTAATGCCAATAAAACCACGAGCAAAATCAGGAGCATCTGGTAATAATTTACTTAGCATTTTTACTTCAATAATTCCGTTATGAAAGGAATTATCAGCTAATTTAGCATAAGTATTCTCATCAAATTCCATAATTTTATTTGATTTCACTACTCTTGAAACAATTTCTCCATTTAAATTGACTAATCTTGAATCAACATTTATTGGTTTAAATTCAAGCATTTCTATATCCATATTATCACTCTCCTAAAGAATCTATATCTAAAGAATAACTGATTAATTTTAAGATGAGAAGTAGGCACAAAAATGTAACTATGCAATAAATTGTTTTTTATAAAACTGTCCCCATTTCCTCATAGCTTCGATTACAGGTAATAATGTATTTCCTAGCTCGGTTAGTTGATATTCAACGTGAGGAGGATTCTTCTGAAAATCAATACGCTCAACAATTCCATCCTCAATCATTGATTTTAAACTTTCTGTTAGTACTTTTTGAGAGATACCCTTTAGAGAACGTTTTAACTCAGAATTTCTTTTTGAACCAGTCATAAGGTCTCTAATAATTAATGTTTTCCATTTACTGCCGATTAATTGGACTGTAGTTGCTACATCACATTCTGGCATGTGATCTTTCATTATCATTTATTAACACTCCTTCACATAAGGTCTTTTCGCTTATTTTATCATAATTTCAAAAGAGTTTATCTTATTATAAATAGAACCACTTATATTATTGTAATATATTTGAAGGGTCATTTAATTTTGTATAGCTGATAAGTACCCCAAGTATAGTTAATAGCATGAAAAAGTTGGGAGATGAATACCACGACCCCCAGTAACAAGCTGTTCAGTGTTCAGAATAGATGAAAGCCAAGTGTACCAAGGGATTTGGTCTCTTTAAAGGTAGAAAGTCGGTTGTACCAATGGATTGCGGTGGTAGTGATGGTCAGAAGCTGTCTCATTGCTGATACCCGAGATAAGCAACTTGCCTTTGGTCTTGTACAACTACCAGCTATGATTTATACCTTTCAAATTTGGTACATCTGTTATACATGGTAAATTTAAGAGTCTTACTCACTGGGTGGGGTGGATTCAGTATCTAACCTTGAGCTATGATTTATACCTTTGGTTTTCTAGTGATTTGATTTATCTGACTTTATTTGACATACTTAGAAAGTTTAATAGTCTTATTGATTGAATTCATTCTTTCAATATCTACAAAAATACCCCCATTATCTATGGCATGAAATAGTAGGATAGAAGTTGGAAAACTTATCAAAGGTGATTGAAAGCTAAAAGGAGGAAATACCTATTTTTTCATACTAGGTAGATTTCCTCCTTACATTAAATTAGCCCTAATCTACTGAAATTACATTTGTCTTGTTGTCAGTAGATTTATCAGGAGTTAGACTACTGATAGAAGCTTAAAAATAGATAATATTCGTGAAAAAATTACAAGCAAAACTCTTGGTATTCCTTTAGGGTTAATGCCCATAGTTCCAAATCAACTCCTTTTGGTACTAAAGGTATGTTGTACGTTTGCGTACTACTATCAAACGAATTTATCTGCACTTTATGCTTATTTCTACGTATCGTACTTTGTAAATAGCTATTAATTTCAAGGTAATTCGTATCCATTAAGTAACCCCACTGAGGGGCAGTTTCATCTAAGAAATCGTACACAGTACTTATCTCTGTTATACCGTTGTCTTTAATGAAAGTACGAATGAGGTGTAGTCCTTTGTAGTTTTCGTTCTGTTCGGACTTAGAACTATACCGACAGCTGTTAATATAGTCTCTGATACCGTAGTGGTATCTGTTGATGACGTACCCCCAGCGTGGAGATTCTTCATCTGCATAGTCCATAAAGTCTTTCATCTCTTTGATATTATTTTCTCTGATGAACGCTCTTATCTCTCTCATCATGGCGGTTTGTTGGGTCTTGCTTGGTCTTAGTATTTCTTTGACATCGAGCCCATTGAATGCCATGATGTTTTCTTGCTCATATTGATACTTTTCGGGGTTATCAAGATGGAGCCAATATCTTACTTTTCCAACAATAGACTCACAAGGTTGCGGATTTGGTGCATGGATCTTGCCAGTTATCTTTAGCATTTGTCTGTAAGACTTTAAGCTATTGAATTTGATGAGACAATGGTAGTGGGGCTTTTTAGCACCACCATATTCATTTTCATCTTTATCATGCAAAGGACTATGCCCCCAAGGCGCACCAATATCTGTTACAATATCTCTCCAATTCTTGGGTGCTGAATCGGGATAGACAATAAATATCCAGTTTCTGTGTCTCTCTGCTTGTGATTTATTCTTATTATTCATTATTTTAATACCTGCTTTCTTAGTTTATTTCTCTAACTTCATGGTATAAGCCAATCCCCATGCCTAAAGAGCCTGAATCCCTTGAGCCACTCGATTTCTTCCTTAATAGTTGCCACAACCCTTTGCAGGAGTAAGAGAGACAAGAAAATGTTCAGCGTTCAGCCCGATACTGGGGTCTTGGTTTTGGGTACTCCACAGGCAAAGGCTGAAACAGCCACGCCAAATGGGAAAATGTCCCTCGACGTCCTTAAAACACTCCTTGGTGTCCTAAAGAAAGAGAGAATGTCTTTCTCTTTCCTCGGAGGAAAATCTGCCTTGCGCCTTGTTTTGGCTCTACAGTACCCCTAGTCGGAGAAATGCCGACAAAATGGCTAAAACGAATCTACCAAGCCTCATACTACGACCCCCCAGTAATATACTGATCACTGTTCAAAATAGCTGGAAGCCAATTGTACCAATGGATTTGGTCTTTGATTCATGAAAAAATCGGTTGTACCAATGGCTAGAGTTGTTTTTCTTTATTCTTTCTCTGTCCAAGTGACTTTTTGCGCCAAAAGTGTGGGACAGTTTGTTGTTTGTTGAGTAGCTACTACATCTATATTATTGCCTGATAGTTACTTCTAGGCAACCCAGTCTATACCACGAATTTTAAAAGTTTTGGGTGGTGAAATCCGTATCTAACTGGTGTTATTTAAGAAGTCATTTACGAGCCATTAAAGTCGCTTGACTCAATTTCATCTAGCTACAGGGATTTTGGCTCTTGCCTTATTTGCCAGTTGGACTCCTTTGGGTGTTCATTTTTTGGTCAACTCCTTTCGTTATACTGGTTAGATCCCCTCTATCTCTGCTGTTAAAATCTAGAGATAAAAGTTCATGTTGCCTATATATTTACTGGAGGGTTGGGCTTTAGGGGGATAAAAGTACCAAGTTACTTATCTAATGCTTTTCTTCCTGTGATACTGCTGGCTTTAGTTGGCTAGAATAGTTATCTGTATGCAGGCTTGATAGTCAGATGGATAATAGAAAAGATGTAAAGCATTTGAGCAAGAATTGCAGGAAGAGATTCCGTCTCTCTCTTGAAATCAGCTTAGCTGGGTGCTACTTTCAGCTTATCTTGGTTCAATCAGCTTAGCTGATGGGGAGTAGGCTGAATTTAGGTTGCTTAGTTATCAGTGGGTGGAAAAGGGGTATCTACAATAGAAGGAATTTATCTGCAGTCGATAGCTGAAAGAAGGGTGAGGCGTGGCAAGAAGCATGGTTGCACAGAAAAATAGTCATACCAATCGGTCTCTGTGGTTACTGCTAAAATTCATCTCAAGGTTGCCTGACTGCATCACTGGTGGTAGCTGTGGCAGATGGCACAAATGACCATAGCCACACAATTATTTTTTCCATTGCCTAGCAAAGAAGCTGATTTGGAGAAAAAAGTGATGTGGGTAGGGGTGAAAAATCATGTTGCTGGAGATGAAAAAATGACAGGTGTCAGAAGTGATTTTCATCTTCATCTCGCAGAAGGTGAAAAAATAGGGTAGCAGATATCGAAAGAAAACCAGTTGATTTGGCAAGAAATCCCATCAAGAAGCAAACGTACCCCAAGTGTGTATCTGAAGATAAATGATGGAGTTTTAATAAAATATATGAATGAAAGCTGTCGTAGCCTCATATCAAGAATGCAAATGTATAAAATTAAGAGAAAAAATGTCAATAGGTATTTATTTTAGTGATAAATATATTTACTAGTTTGCTTTTAACATAGTAGAATTGTGGTAAAATTAGATGCGAATGGGAGAGATAGCTGAATGTTCAAGATTCGTAATTATACAAAGAATGATAAATCAGAAGTAATTCGCTTGATAAGGGAAACTATACAAGCTGTTAATATTGCTGATTACTCTGAGAAGCAAGTAGAGGCATGGTCTAATATTGATATAAATAATTGGGATGAATCTTTGGTCGAGAATAATGTTATTGTAGCAGTAGAAGAAGGTGAAATTATTGTTGGTTTTTCTGATATGAGCCCAACTGGGTATCTTGATAGACTTTTTGTGCATAAAGATTTTCAAAGAAAAGGTATCGCAAAGCTGTTAGTTAAGAGACTTGAAAATATGAGTTCATCAAAAAAATTTCATACTTACGCATCCAAAACTGCTGTCCCTTTTTTTCAATCTATTGGCTATAGAGTTGTAAAAGAAAATGAAGTTCTCCTAAGAAGACAGTACTTTGTAAATTATGAAATGGAAAAAGAAAAAGTCTAGGGATTCTACACTGATTCAAGCGTTAGATACCCTATGATTTTCCAACCATCTGCATATAGTGAAAGTCGGTTTGAGCCATTCATCTGCGTTTGAAATGATTCATCTAATCAAACTGAGCAAAGAAGATACGATGGTGGCAATTATATAGCTAAAATAGTAGAGGTAATGGCAGACAAATATTATGAAAAATTATTAGAAATAAATAGAAAATACTAGACTATGACTACTAGCTAGCTGTATAATTTGGATGATTAAAGGGAGGGTGTTAAATGATTACTATTTTTGAAAAAGTAGATTTAATATTTCAACGTTTTAGATTAGTAAATTTGATTTTAGGGATATTTTTTATTATAGTCGCTTCAATTTTTTACTTTTTATTGCCAGATGTTATTCCAACTCATTTTACTATATTAGGTATTCCTCTTCTGCACACGTATACTACAGATGGTTATGGAAGTAGCTGGTTTATATTTTCACTTCCGATTATTGGAATAATCATTGGTTTAATATTGAATACTAATTTTATTTATGAAAAATATGGAAAATTAAATGGGATTACAACCTTTATTGAGTTACTCTTAATAGGTATTCTATTATTCTTTTGGATAGTATGTAGTGGATATTTTTTGATTTTAGTTCAATATATACTATAATAACAAGAGAATTACTTGTTTCTTTTCTTAGTAGCTACTTTTAACTATTAAAACTATCTACGCACATCAAATAGTTTGTTAATAGTTTTTAACATGCTGTGAAGAGATTAGGAAATTGGAATTATTTGGGGTGGGGGTTCTATACGGATTCAAGCGATAGATACCCTAGGATTTTCCTACCATCTGTCTATAGTAAAATGTAGTTTAGGTCATTTATGTACGTTGAGAATAAATCATCTAATCAAACTGAGTAAAGAAGATACGAGAGTGGCAATCATCTAATTAAAATGGTAGGGGTCTAGATAAAAAATAGTGGACAAGGGTAGAACTAGGTGGTATAATTGATTTGTAAATGTGTACGGATAATTAGAGTCTCCCAAAAATATCCTAGATGGCTAACCCATAACTTGTTTAAATCGGTTATAGATGGGTATAGTCTTGTTTAGTTTTATCAGATTGACTTATAGTAATAAGAGCGGTAAAACTCAAAATCCAGTTCCTTCACGGGAGTGCCGGTTCGACCCCGGCCGCCGGTATACTAAAGACTGTTAAATCATTGATTTAACAGTCTTTTTTGTTTATTATTTTCTAGAATACATAAAAAAACCATCTCAAAAAAATGAGATGGAAAGTTAAGTGAGAGAGTGATAAGTATAGTGCGAATAAATACAAGGGTTACAGAAGAATGTGGGGGTTCTGCATCATCGTCATTAAATGTTCCTGCAGTAGGAATATGAATTTCTGTCATATTATATTCAATAACTTGAACTGTGATGATTGCAACAGTTCCAATGATTGCTAACATAGTAGTCATACTTTCACTCCTCTCTTAATTTTAAATAAAAGTACTTACTTAACTGATTGACTAGAGACTAAAAATATATATCAACATGAACGTTGAGCTTTAGCACTATACAACGTAAAGATCACTCTTAGCTATTTTGAGAAAAGCCTTCTCCTCGACCAGTCTTGTTCTACTCATTGGTGTCTCTCGACATTTCTGAGCAATAGCCTATGTTTGTATAGGAGCCTCACCTAACTTATTACAAAGAAATAATAGTCTTTTAAGTAACTCTTTGTCAAGACATAAGCAGAAGTCAAAACAGTTCTATTTACAAATGAATGCGACGAACCATTTCTTCTGTTATTTGTTCTACAATATCAATGGTTGTTTTTGGCGAACGTTGATTTCTGGGGATATCGATTGAGTAAATTTTGGCAATACGACCAGGATTTGCATCCATTAATACAACCCGATCAGAAAGTTGAACTGCTTGTTGAACATCATGCGTGATCATCACAATTGATTTAGTCGCAATTTGATTGTTTAGCCAAATTTCTAATAAATCGTTAGATAATTGGCTGGCTGTAATGATATCTAAAGCTGAAAAAGGTTCGTCTAAGAGCAATAAGCTAGGTTCGATGGCTAAAGCACGAGCAAAGCCTACACGCTGTTTCATTCCACCAGATAACTCTCTGGGATAAGCTTTTTCAAAACCAGTTAAACCAATCATTTCAATGAGATTACTGACTCTTTTATTTATTTGTTCACGGGAAATTTCTTTACGGTTTTCTAAGCCAAAGCTGATATTTTTTTCAACTGTCAACCAAGGAAAAAGGGCAAAATGTTGAAAAACCATGCCGATATTGGCATCAGGCTCATTAATGATTTTATCTTCAAAAGTAATTTCACCTCTAGTTGTACGAAGAAGTCCAGCAATACTTCTGAGCAACGTTGATTTTCCTGTTCCTGATTGTCCGATAATACTTAAAAATTCATTCGTTTTAACTGTTAAATCAATATTTTCAAGGACTTTTAAATGTTCTGAATGTCCTTCAATTTCAAATTCTTTATATACTGATTTTATGCTTAATAATTCTTTATTTTCCATCGTCTTATTAGATAGGTCAAGGGAAATCACCTATCGTTCTCCTCTCTAGTTTATCTTAAAAATTTAGTCGAGTTGAGTCGTCCAGCTATTAATAGTGAAATTTTTGTTTTGCTGCTCGATATAAAGGTTGCCAAACAAAGGCGATACATAAACCAACAACGAAACACATCGCTAAGGTTCCTAAGGTAGATTTATCTTTTACACCATCGTTTGCCGCAATATATTGTCCTAGGCCAGTAACATCTATTGATTTTTTGCCCCATTGAATGCTTTCTGCTGCGATATCAGCGTTCCAAGCAGCACCAGCAGCGTTAATAATTGCTGTAATGAGGTAAGGTAAAATAGAAGGGATCAAAAATTTTGTCCACCATTGCCATTTAGATAATTTAAAAAGTTTGGTTACGTCACGAATATCATCAGGGATGGCTAAGTAGCCAGCAATTACATTAAAGAAAAAATACCATTGGCAACCAACCATGATGAGTGGTAAAATCCACCATTCTAATTTGTTGAAGCCCATACTAATAATCAACACAATGAATGGAGTATAAACATTTGACGGAATGGAGCCTAAAATTTGTCCAATCGGTTGAACGATACTTAAGCGCCGATTATCATTCGCAACCCAGATTGCTAAGGGAGTAAAGATAATGCCAGCAACGACCATAGCCAAGGTAACCCGTAGCGTAGTATAAAGGGTTAATCTAGGAATCATGCTGAAATCTTGATGGGGCAAGAAATGATAGAGCTTAATAGAACAATAAACCCCAATAATGGTTAAGCTGACATACCATAATGTTTTGAAGAAATGGCGTAATTTTGCTAGTAATCGATAGAGATAGTCTAGCTTGAAAAAGTACCAAACTTTTGGTAAATCGTAAATCCAAAAATGACTGAATTTCACAAAAGCTTTTGAAAAGTATTTCGTTAAAGTTGCTTTTTTTAATAAATGATAAATGATGGATTTAGGTGGCGTCGTACTTTCGACATCTGTTTCATATTTAAAATAATAAGTGGCTCGAACTAAAGGTTGAAAAACTAAAAAGTTTAAAATCACCACATTGATTAATAAGGCAAAAACAGCCCATAAACAGGATTTAAAGTCGGCTCGATTTAATGCTACTTGGATATAAGAACCAATTCCTGGTAAATAAAGGTTGGTTTCTTTAGGAAAGGCAACAGAAGCTTGCTCGCTGGCCACCAAGGCAAACCAAGCCGCAGTTTGAGAAATAATGACGTTCCAAAGTAAGCCAGGAATTGAGTAAACAAATTCAAGCCGCCAAAATTTTTCCCAAGCATTGTACTTGAACTGATCGGTCACATTGACTAGATCTGAAGGAATAACTTCCATTATTTGATAAAGAGTCAACATGATGTTCCAAGCTTGACCTGTGAAGATGGCAAAAATAGCAACCGCTTCTGCGCCCATCACATTTCCTGGAAATAAACCAAGTAACCAAGCAGTTGTAAAGGTCAAAAAACCTAGCAATGGAACAGATTCAAGGAAATTAACTAATGGTAAAATGACTCTTCTTGCCGTTTTATATTTTACGGCTAAAATACCAAAAACAAAGGAAAACAGGAAGGACCAAGCCATACCCACAATCATTCGAAACATGGTTCGAATTGAAAAGTAAAAAAGATTTGATGGAGATAAGAAATCATCTGTTTTACTTGGTGTTGCTAGGAATTCTTCTGAGGGAAGGGTGTGGAGAGGGCGATTCATTTTTAGCCAAGAGAAGACGATGATAAAAATGAAAATGCCTAAAATGATGAGCAAGGTAAGATTCCCGATACTTTTAGCAAGTAGGGTATTTTTCTTAGATGATGCAGTGACAGCTTTCAATTTAAAAACCTCCAATTAATCATATTAAAGAGGTCGCCGAATAAAAGAAGAAGATTATAGGGTAATCACAATAATTGAGCTTTGGCTTTCTGAGACGTAAGAAAAAAATTCTAGTTATCTTAGGAAAGCCTTAATTCGACAATCCCTGCTTTACTCGTTACTGTCTCTCGACATTTCCGAGCGATAACCTGTGTTCTTCAGAGTAACCTCACCTAATATGATTCTATTTGATTTACATGCTTATCATACTCGTGACTAAAAATAAAACAATTTCTAGCTGGTTATACCTGAATTACTGTTTGTTGTTATTCTATTCAATGATTCTTAAAAAGATTGCCCACATTCTGTTTTTTTAGGGAGAAATTATCAGATGAGTATGTTATATAACCCGAGGTTAATAGCGTACGATGTTGTATTTTTAGTTTGTCTCGTTTACTGTTAAAGATGTAAGTAGTAACTATAAGTGAATGGCTAAAATTTTGGGAGGTAGTGTATTGAAAACAAAAGTGATAGTAATTAGCGGTGTGACAGCAAGTGGAAAAACGACACTCATTAATGCTTTATCTGATACTGTTGAAAATGCTTATGTACTTTCATTCGATGATTATAGTATTGATGCTTTGCCATCGGCACCATCCCATGCTTTTTTATTAAAAAATTTCAACGTTGCAGTCAATTTATTCGATATTACCCAGTTAATGAAAGACTTTTTTTCTGTGAATGCTCAAGGCAAATTTAATTATATTTTTATAGACTTTCCATTTGGCTATTTACACGATGATTTGAAGCCTTTTATTGATATTGTGATCTACCTGAAAACGCCATTAGATGTTTGTTTTGCTCGCCAAGTGATTAGAGATTATTCTTATTCTCAAGGAGAAAGTATTATTAAGTGGGCCCATAACTATTTAAATAATGTTAGACCGCTATTTATAGAACATGAAAAAAATGTATCAGCAAGTTCAGACTATCTTTTAGATGGCACACATAGCGTAGATGAACAAATACAAAAGCTAAAAAAATTAAAAGTAATCTAGCACCTAAATTAAACAACAAAGAAATTTGTTCAGAAGAAAGGAAATTATGATGATTATTTGGTTAAACGGTGCGTTTGGAGCCGGAAAAACGACCATTGCACATGAGTTACAACAAAAACTTCCCAATGCAATCATTTATGATCCAGAAATTATTGGTAGTGCATTGATGGAGTTAGTTCCCGAAGAAATGAAAGAAAATGATTTTCAAGAGTATCAGGAATGGCGTTGCTGGAATGCTCATTTATTAAAACGAATGTCCAAAGAGTCTGGACGGCCGATTATTGTTCCAATGACCCTTTATAAAAAAGAATATGAAGAAGAGCTGATTGGTTATTTGAGACGAGCTGGCATTGACGTTTATCATTTTTTGTTAGCGGTCGAGAAAGAAGAAATTTTACAGAGATTATTGAAAAGAAATGATGGAACTTTTGAATGGGGGAAAAATAAGTTGCCCGAAGTACTTGAAGGTTTTCGTCAGATTAAGTTTACCGAGATTTTTAGAAATCATTCAGCTGACACGACAGAAATTGTAGCATCCATTCTTAATAGAATAACCGAATAAAAATAAAATAAGGGACCTAAGCCGAAATGACTTAGGTCCCTTATTTTCTACTTCTTAAGATAATCAACTACCAGCTACCCTGATTTCTTCAAACTTTAAGATCGCACATTTACGACAATCTATTTTTACACTGTCAAAATTTTCTTTCAAGTCTTGCATTTTGTTATTTTTAGCAGTATATTTTAGGTGTACCTAAAATATATTAGAGGTTAACCTTCTAACGGGAAGGGCCTTTTAAAATTATTGCAAAACGAAAGAAGGAATTGAATTGAAAAATTCAGAAGAACATGAACCAAAGCAAAGACATCATTTGATTGAATATGCAAATGGTCCTTCGCTTGAAGAAATTAATGGCACCATCGACGTGCCTAAAAATATGAGTTTTTGGAAAACGTTATTTGCTTACTCAGGTCCAGGAGCATTGGTAGCAGTGGGGTATATGGATCCAGGAAACTGGTCTACTTCAATTACTGGGGGACAAAATTTTCAATATTTATTGATGTCGATTATTTTAATTTCCAGTTTGATTGCAATGTTGCTCCAATATATGGCTGCTAAATTAGGCATTGTTTCACAGATGGATTTAGCACAAGCGATTCGTGCTAGAACTAGTAAGACGTTAGGTATTGTATTATGGATTTTAACAGAGTTAGCAATTATGGCTACAGATATCGCTGAAGTTATCGGGGGCGCAATTGCCTTATATTTATTATTTCATATTCCTTTAGGTCTGGCTGTCTTCATTACGGTATTTGATGTTTTACTTTTGTTGTTATTGACAAAAATTGGTTTTAGAAAAATTGAAGCTATTGTTGTTGCTTTAATTGTTGTTATTTTTGTGATTTTTGCTTATCAAGTGGCATTGTCAAATCCAGTATGGGGAGATGTAATTAAAGGGCTGGTTCCTAGCGCAGAAGCTTTTTCTACATCACATGCGGTGAATGGGCAAACGCCATTGACAGGTGCATTGGGGATTATTGGTGCAACAGTGATGCCTCATAATTTGTATTTACATTCTTCTGTTGTGCAAAGTCGTAAAATTGATCGTAAAGATAAAACCGATATTCAACGCGCTTTACGCTTTTCAACTTGGGATTCTAATATTCAATTAACGATGGCATTTTTTGTTAACTCTTTATTATTGATTATGGGTGTGGCCGTTTTTAAATCCGGCAGTGTCAAAGATCCTTCATTCTTTGGTTTGTTTGATGCTTTATCAAATCCAGCGGTTATGAGTAATTCTATTTTAGCGCATATTGCAGGTTCTGGAATTTTATCAATTTTATTTGCGGTAGCCTTATTGGCATCAGGACAAAATTCAACAATTACAGGAACGTTAACTGGTCAAATCATTATGGAAGGGTTTATTCATATGCGCGTACCAATTTGGTTACGTCGGATGGTCACACGTTTGTTATCTGTTATTCCTGTCTTAATCTGTGTTTTAATGACCAGCGGAAAAAGTACAGTGGAGGAGCATATTGCGATTAATAATTTAATGAACAATTCACAAGTTTTTCTAGCATTTGCTTTGCCATTTTCGATGTTGCCTTTACTGATGTTTACAGATAGCCGTGTTGAAATGGGTGAACATTTTAAAAACTCGTGGTTAATTAAATTGTTAGGCTGGGTTTCTGTCATTGGCTTAATTTACCTCAATATGAAAGGCTTACCTGATCAAATTGAAGGATTTTTCGGTGATAATCCGACAGCGAGTCAAATTACGTTAGCCGATAATATTGCCTATGTCATCATAGCACTCGTCATCCTCTTGTTAGTTTGGACGGTTGTGGAATTATATAAAGGTGATAAACGATACGCACAGCAGCTTGCAGCTATGGAGCAAAAAGTAGAGGAGGTTAAATAATGAAATTTTCAAAAATTATGGTTGGTGTTGAAGAGTCGCCAGATGCGTTAAAAGCATTTCATTATGCTATCCAAAAAGCAAAAGAAGAACAAGCTGAATTGGTTATTGTTTCGATTTTAGAAGAGAAAGAGATTAATGTTTACCAATCGTTAGATAAAAATTATTGGCAAGAACAGTTGGCGAAATTAGAGAAACAAACGGAAAAATATCAACAAGAAGCGTTAGCGAATGGCATCGATAAAGTAAGTGTAATTGTCAATGAAGGGAACCCAGGAGAATTAATTATTAATAAGCTTATTCCTTTGAATAAACCAGATTTGTTAATTATTGGCTCCAAGTCAACTAGCAAATTAAAAAGCTTTTTTGGTAGCCAAGCAGCTTATATGGCTCGATATGCCCCAATTTCTGTAATGATTATTCGCTAACAAAATTGAAACAGTTAAAAAAGCCGCCACGATTTACTATTCGTGGTGGCCTTTTTATAGTAATTTTTGTTTATATAAATAAACAGCCAAACTTAGTTGTAGCGAACTATCAGGAAATTCTAAAGTTAAGTGAAGAATCTCTTCTATTTTTTTTAAGCGATAAATAATTGTATTACGGTGTACATACATATTTGTGGCAGTCAACGAAATATTTTTATTCGATTGAAAGTAGGTGTTGATGGTTTCTAGTAGGGAACTTTCATGTTTTTGATCTTCTTTTTCCAATGGTTCAATCAATCGTTGATATATTTTTTGTTTGGCTTGTTTGGTCAGGGTTTCGATCATTAAACGATAAAAAAAGAGGTCGTCATAATTCAAAATAGTTCGTTGTTGTAATTCTTGACTTGCTTGTGCTAAGTGGAATGTTTCTTGTGCTAATTTATAAGAATCACACAGATTGGTGATTTTTTTGACAGTTGGCCCAATCGCTAATTTAAATGATAATTTTGGATTCAGTTTCATTAGTTGCTCTAGTAAATTCTTGGCAAGATGAGTGGTTTGTGCAAGGTAGGTGGCTTCCTCTTGCGCTGGATTTTCTAGTAATAAAATAAAGCCAGTTTGTGTAGGAAAGGCAGTAATTTTTTGTCGATATCCTTCTAAAATATGATTCAATTGATGGCCAATGCTATTCATTTGAATAGTCGGATTAAACAGTTGTTCCAATTGTTCAATGGCTACAAGCAAGAGACTAAATGTATCTTTTTCATTTAATTGCAGATAATTACTAAATTCTTGCCAAGCTTGAGGATTGGTATTTTTCTCTTGGATAAGGTCTTGAAACAGCGCCCCGATCTTTTGCCTCGTTGTTAAATTTTCCGAAGATTCTAATTGAAGTTGTGGTAAAAGGTAGTGAGCACAGACCTCCACAGATAATAAATCAATCGTCTGTAATTTTTTGGTAGTTTGCCAAATCACTAAGTAAGATAAGCTGAGATTTTTCTTTTTGATGGGTAAAATTCGCAAAGATAACTGATGGTTCGCTAAGGAAAATTCAACAGTCAATGGTTCTTTATAAAATAATAGGAGCTCATTGTTCTGGGCTTTTAAAGCTGTCTCAAACTGTTTTTTGAGAGTCGCGTTGTTTAAAATACTGGTGATTCTTGTTGGCGCATCAGGTAAATCAAAATGATTCATAATCTGAAAACGCTCGTCTAAAAGCATTACAGGCGCTTGAATCGCGGCACTTAATACTTCCAGTAATTGGGTACTTTTTCCGCCAGCTTTGATAATTGTATAAAATTTATTATGCATATGAACAGAATGTTGGCTAATCGTTTCGTCAGGTTGATTGACTCGGCGATTGACCAATGAAATAATTTGAGAAAAGTTGTAATTATAAGGGATTGAGAGAATTGGTAATCCGACGTCATTCGCTAATTGGATCATCTCTTGTGGAACTTCATTGAAATAGCGTTGGACTTTAAAGCCTAGAGCAGCGCAGTTCATATTTGCTAGTTCTTGAATAAGACGTTTTTGCAAGCAAGGCTGATCTTTGAAAATATAGCCGGTAGTTAATAAAATTTCTCCTGGCGTTAACCAGTCAAAAGCATCAGGATTTTCTAAAATATTTGCTTGTAGAATTGGCGCATCTAAATTGGTCTCGTGCGTCAATAAGGTTAAACCAGGTAGTTCTTCTGCATGGAGTAGATCATTGACCGTCATCATTAGCAAGGCCTCCTTTTGTATGAATTATCTAAAAATTAAGTGTATTTATTGTAAGATGTTACAAAACTATTTTAGGGAAAATAAGGTATCCTTATACTAATAGAAAAAAGTTCCAAGTCATCACGTGATTGGTAGTCACAAGTGACCAAATAAGAACAATCAGCGCTTACAACCTATAGAAACGCATCGTTTAAAGATATAGTAATAGTATACTTAATTTTTAATGCTTTTACTATTGTTTCAGCTACTTTAAATTTCTCAAGTATTTCTATAATCTGTAAGTTTTTTGAGACTCTTATCAGATATGCTTCTTTTTCTATATTTTATCAGAAAATTCTGGTAACTTTGAAGGTTATAGTTTGTAAAATGGAGGGATCGGTATGAAGAAATTAAAAATGTTAGGATGCGTCGGTTTGCTTTTAGCTTTAACGGCTTGTCAGGCGGGAACGGGAAACTCGGCTGATAGTAACAAAGTAGCGGAACAAAAAATTGCAATTAGTTCTGAAGCGGCTATTTCGACAATGGAACCACACACAGCGGGGGATACGACCTCGACTTTAGTCATGAATCAAGTTTATGAAGGACTCTATGTTTTAGGTAAAGAAGATGAATTAGAGTTGGGGGTCGCTGCCGAAGAACCAGCGATTTCTGAAGATGAAACCGTTTATACATTTAAGATTAGAGAAGATGCCAAATGGTCGAATGATGATCCAGTAACAGCAAACGACTTTGTTTATGCATGGCAACAAGTTGCTTCCCCTAAATCAGGGTCGATTCATCAAGCTTTATTTTTTGATGTCATTAAAAATGCTAAGGAAATTGCTTTAGAAGGCGCAGATGTGAATACTCTTGGGGTTAAGGCGCTAGATGATAAAACGTTAGAAATAACTTTAGAGCGGCCTACCCCTTATTTGAAATCTTTGCTTTCGTTTCCTGTTTTGTTTCCGCAAAATGAAAAATATATCAAAGAACAAGGGGATAAATATGCCACTGATGCAGAACATTTGATTTATAATGGTCCTTTTAAATTGAAAGAATGGGATAATGCCTCTTCCGATGACTGGACCTACGAAAAAAATGATACGTATTGGGATGCTGAAAAAGTTAAATTAACAGAAGCGAAAGTTTCAGTAATTAAGAGCCCAACGACAGCGGTGAATTTGTTTGACTCGAATGAATTGGATGTAGTGAATAAGCTAAGTGGTGAATTTATTCCTGGTTATGTTGATAATCCAGCCTTTCTTTCAATTCCTCAATTCGTCACATACTTTTTAAAAATGAACAGCGTTCGTGATGGAAAAGAAAATCCGGCTTTAGCGAACAACAATATTCGTAAAGCGTTGGCACAAGCTTTTGATAAAGAAAGTTTTGTAAAAGAAGTCTTGCAAGATCAATCAACGGCTACAGATCAAGTAATTCCTCCGGGACAAACGATTGCGCCAGATGGAACAGATTTCACAAAACTAGCTGCTAAGAAAAATAACTACTTAACCTACGATACAGCGAAAGCAAAAGAATTCTGGGAAAAAGGGAAAAAAGAAATTGGGCTGGATAAAATCAAATTAGAATTTTTAACAGATGATACAGACAGCGCCAAAAAAGCTGCTGAGTTTTTCCAATTTCAATTGGAAGAAAATCTAGATGGATTAGAAGTGAATGTTACTCAAGTTCCTTTTACTATTCGTGTTGATCGTGATCAAACGAGAGACTATGATTTAGAATTATCTGGTTGGGGAACCGATTATCGTGATCCATTAACAGTTATGCGCATCTTTACTTCGGATAGTACCTTGGGCGGCGTAACGTTCAAGAGTGATACGTATGATCAATTAATTCAAGAAACTAGAACAACACATGCGGCTGATCAAGAGGCTCGTTTAAATGACTTTGCTCAAGCACAAGATATTTTGGTGAATCAGGAAACGGTTTTAGCACCAATCTACAATCGAAGCATTTCTGTATTAGCTAATCAAAAAATCAAGGATCTGTATTGGCATTCATTTGGACCTACGTACAGTTTAAAATGGGCTTATGTTAACTAATTGAATGAAGGTAGGAAGGGGTTTGTCATGCTTTTAAAAAACTGTAAATTAGAAACAGGATTTTCTACTGTGAATCAGCGAATTGTTGCGACAGAAACAGCTAGCTATGATATTCGAATTGAAAACGAGGTCTGTACTGCGGTCGCACCGCAGTTAAGGCCTTTAGAGAACGAAACAGTTATCGATGTGAATCAGCAACTCGTTTTACCTGCTCTAAGAGAAATGCATATTCATATTGATAAAACGTATTTTGGGGGACCTTGGAAGGCCTGTCGTCCACTAACGAAAGGAATTTTAACACGTATTGAAGAAGAAACTTGGCTGTTACCTGAACAATTACCAACTAGTTTAGAACGTGCTTGCCAAGTTATTGAGCAGTATATTCAACAAGGCCATTATCATATTCGCAGTCATTGTAATGTAGATCCATCTATTGGAACGAAACATATTGAAATCACTAAAGAAGCATTTAGTCGATATGAACAATACATTACTCATGAAATTGTGGCTTTTCCTCAACACGGATTACTCCGCTCACAAGTCGAACCTTTGATGCGCGAAGCCTTACGCATGGGGGCAACTCATGTCGGCGGCGTTGATCCAGCCCTTGTGGATCGTCATGTGGATCATTCAATCGCAAAAATATTTGAATTAGCTACCACATTTAATAAAAAAATTGATGTTCATTTACACGCCCGTGATACTTTGGGACTTTATGAATTTAATAAATTTGTTGATTATACAGAACAAGCAAAGATGTTTGGAGAAGTCACTTTAAGTCATGCTTTAGCCTTAGGGGGCTTAGAAGAAGCAGCAATTAGAGACATTGCGCAAAAATTCATCGAAACAGGTATTGATTTGACTTCGACTGTACCAATTGGAATGCCCACCATGCCGATTCCAACCTTGGTTGAACAAGGTGTTAAGATCTCTGTGGCTCATGACAGTTTGACGGATCATTGGTCGCCTTTTGGCAGTGGCAATACAATAGAAAAATTAAATACAGCCGCTCAAAGATTTAAAATTAGCGATGAGTATCGCTTGAATCGTTTATGGGGCTTAGCGAGTAATTTTGTAACGCCTCTTGATCCTAACGGGCAGCGAGTTTGGCCTAACGTCGGCGATTCTGCAGATTTCCTACTATTTAATGCTGAGAGCACTGCTCACGTGATTGCACGCCAACAGCCAATCCAACAACTGATACTAAAAGGACAACTGGTTGAAGCCGTTCAAAAGGGGGAAAAAGAATGACAGCATCCATTGTTTATTTGAATAATGTTCGTTTAGAAACTGGTTTTGCTAAAGACCACCACGAATTAACGTATACTAAAACCGCACGCTATACTTTAGCGATTCAAGAAGGCAAAATCCAAGCGATTATTCCGCAAAATCAAGTCACTGAAAAGCAACAAGGCACTGATTTAAACGGACAACTGGCTATTCCCGCTTTTCAAGAGAGCCATAATCACTTAGATAAAACCTACCTTTCATTAGGCTGGCGTGCTAGCCAACCTGTTAAGAATTTAAAAGAGCGTTTAGCAGACGAAGCCAGTGAACTTAAATTGTTAGCTCCGTCAACAGAACAACGAGCGACGGCCATGATTGAAAAATTGATTGGGTATGGAGCCTCTTATATTCGGACACATGTCAACATTGATCCTTATGTAGAACTAGAAAACTTCTGGGGCGTCAAAAGAGCCTTAGAAAAATATGCGCATGTGATTGATTATGATATTGTTGTCTTTCCACAGCATGGATTATTAAAAAATCCCCACACGGTTTTACTCATGAGAGAAGCCCTAAAAAATGGTGGAACAATGGTTGGCGGTTTAGATCCTGCAGGCATTGATTATGCAATTGAAGAATCTTTAGAAACTATTTTCGATCTGGCAGAAGAATTTCAAGTAGGAATCGATATCCACTTGCATGATACGGGGGAAGTTGGCGTTTATACAATTGATAAATTTTTAGACATTTTGGAAGAACGAAAATTTACTCAGCGAACCGCTATCAGTCACGCCTTTGCGCTGCTAGATGTACGACCAGCAGAAAAAGAAAAACTATACCAACGCTTGGCAACGCATCAAACGGCGATTATGTCTACAATTCCCTATGATCCTCGTTATTTATTGCCACCAATTGATGTGTTACGCCAAGCTGGTGTATCGGTTCTTTTAGGTAGTGATGGCTTTTTTGACTCTTGGAGTTCTAATGTTTCAGGTGATTTATTTGAAAAATTACGTAATTTTTGTGAAATGACAGGAAAGATTACAGAAGAGCAACTTACTCAAGCTTACGTCCATGGCTGTGGCAAAGAAGCACCTTTTTCATTTGAAGAAGAACGCCTTTGGTTTACAGAAGGCGACGAAGCAAACTTTATCTTTACAGAAGCAGCTTCTACAGCAGAAGTGATTGCTAGAAAACCGCAGAAACGCAAGATTATGTTGAAAGGACAATGGGTTTAACTTGCTTTAAAATTAGGTAGAAATAGAATGTTAAAAAGCCAAACAGAGGAAACAGGGTTCAGCTCTGAGCAACGCATAGTGTCAGTCCAGCGGTTACTCGTCACAGTTTAATCCTTATAAAGTGCTTCTGCTCACAACGTGGATCAGCGTTTCAAGTTTGTTTGACTCACTTTAACATAGCACTTTTGCGTATCTTCCTTTATAATAAGACAAAATGAAGGAGATGAACCAAGCATGACTGAACAAACGAGAGAAAACAAAAAAGCAGCCTACGAATTGTGCTTACAACAATTGAGCGGTTTGTTAGAAATAGAAACGGATGCTATTGCAAATTTAGCAAACTCGTCCGCGTTACTTGCACAAACATTACCAGATACCGTTTTTGCTGGGTATTATTTATATAAAGATGAAGAATTAGTTTTGGGGCCTTTTCAAGGGAAAGTCTCTTGTACCAGAATTAAAATGGGCAAAGGTGTTTGTGGTGAGTCCGCGGAAAAACAAGCTACATTGATTGTTGATAACGTGAAGACACACGCCAATTATATTTCTTGTGACTCAGCTGCGATGTCTGAAATCGTTGTACCGATGGTAAAAAATCATCAATTGGTCGGTGTTTTAGATATTGATAGTGGTGTAACAAATAGCTATGATGCGGTTGACCAACTGTATTTGGAAAAATTTGTTACCTTGTTACTAGAAAAATCAGATTTTTAAGCAGACTATTTTTGCTTTCTGACAAATCATGAGAAAATAAAGTATAAAATTTGATCATGAAAGAAGGTGAGTCATTTGTTAGAGCTGTATATAAATTTTAAAGGTGAAGCAAAAGAAGCAATTGCGTTCTATGAAGATGTTTTTGATACAAAATGTCAAAATTTAATGACTTTTGGCGAAGCACCTGAAGATCCTGAGCATCCTATAAACGACGAGATAAAGGATTTAGTGATGAACGCAAGTATCATTATTGAAGGAACCTATGTAATGATTTCAGATGTTCCTGATATGTTTGGTTTTGAAGTTACGGAAGGAAATAACCTTTCGCTCGTGGTTAGCACAGATGATGATGAAAAAATTGATCGCTTATTTAAACGATTATCTGAAGGTGGCACTGTTACAATGCCATTATCTGAAACTTTTTGGTCCAAAAAGTATGGTTCCCTAAAAGATCAGTTTGGCATCCATTGGATGTTTAATTATTATGAAGAAGATTAAAATAAAAAATCCCCAATCCGTTATTTTCATTGGATTGGGGATTTTTTATTCATGAAAGAATTGCTTCTTAGCGATTTGATACTGCCGTTGCTTTTCTGTCCAAAATTGCTGATCGTTTTCATCAATTTTGCGAATGACTTTTGCTGGATTACCTCCAACAATCGTGTTGGCAGGAACGTCTTTTGTAACCACAGCACCAGCAGCGACAATAGCATTTTTTCCAATTGTAACGCCAGGTAAAATGGTGGCACTTCCGCCAATCCACACGTTATCTTCAACAATAATTGGCGTCCCGAATTCTAATTCTGCAGTTCGAATCGTTGGATCAATTGGATGGCCGGCAGTATAAAAACTAGCACGAGGGCCAACCATGACATTATCACCGAAGATGATTTTGTTTACATCTAAAAAAATGCAATCCATATTTGCATAAAAATTTTCTCCTACCTCAATATGGCGACCGTAATCTACATAGAGGGGTGGGGTGATATATAACTCATTGCCAGTTTTTCCTAATAATTCTTTTTCTAGGGCCACAATTTCTTTCACATTATCGATAGGAAGTTGATTGATTTTTTGAGCTAACACCTTGCCTTTTGTTGATTTGTTTTCGGGTAAAATGGTGGGGGCGTAATATAATTCACCTTTTAACATTTGCATATAATCAAAGTCATTTTGTTTCATGTAAGCGCTCCTTTAGGCTTTTTCTCTATTGTATCAAATCAATACAATAAGTCGAGGAATATGTAAAATAAAAAAGGATAGATAGCAAAATAGCCTTGCTTATCTATCCTTTACCTAAGGTTATCCAATTTTTTTAACTCTCCCGCCAATTTTATCTGCTAATTTTTGTGCTTCTTTTTCAGAGTGGTAAACTAAACAACCTGATTTATCTCGCGTACGTTTACCATCTGCAGTTAAATAGCCATGAAAAAATTTGATTGCATACATAGACATCACCACCTTTCTAATTGAAAATAGTGTAAATGGAGCGATTAAAAATGTCAAATAATAGAAGTGCTCTTAACCATTCTTATCTTTTTTAGTTCGAAGATAAGCTTGGTTAAGAGCACCATTTCACTTAATAAATTAGTTTGAAACGGGTCGTTGAGTGAAATTCCTGTTCAGGTGAGAGGGTGATAGAACCGAACAACGGAAATCTTTCAGCACCAGGACAGACTTGGGTTTCAAATGTGAGCGCTCCGTGATTGACTAATTTTTGCCCTTGAATATCGGGACCGTTATCAGCAAAATTTGCTGAAAAAATAACAACTGAAGGTTGATCAGTGAACATCTCTAAGGTGATATCTTTAGTAGGACTTTTTAAGATAACATCCGGGTTAATTAAATCATGATTGGTTAAGATGAAAGGGTGATCGAAGCCGTTCATCTTTTGAATTTGTTCATCGGTACTTGAAAAAACCTCAGCTAATTTTTTAGGTTTTTGTAAATCAAAAGCTGTCTGGTCGACGGAAGCTAATTCTCCAAGCGGTAAAACTCTTTCATCAAGCGGGACAAACTTTTGGGCATTTATTTGTAACTCATGCGCATCAATGGGGATTGTAGGATTTCCAGTTAAATTAAAGTAGACATGATTGGTTGGATTAAAAAGTGTTTGTTCATCTGTAGTTGCCTGATACTCAATTTGCCATTCATTTTCTTCAGTCAATGTATACGTGACTGAAACAGTGAGATTTCCAGGAAAACCATTTTCACCAGCAGGACTCTCTAGCCAAAATTTCACAGAAGGATTCACTTGTGCCTCTTGGATTTCGCTGTGCCATTTTTTACTTTCAAACCCAGGTGTGCCGCCGTGAAGTGTTGTTTGAGTAGGAGTATTAATCATCGTTTGATACGTTTTACCCGCTAGTTTAAAGGAGCCATCGGCAATTCGACCAGCTGTTCGACCAATTGTTGCACCAAAATATAAGTCTTTAGACAAATATTCATCTGCTGAGGGAAAGCCTAGCACGAGTGATCGGGATTCATTTTTTGTAAGAGGAACGTCGAGCGCAACAATTCGCGCACCAAAATCTGTTGCTTTTAAAGTCACACCATTTTTATTCGTCAGTGTGTAAAGAAGCATTCCTTGTCCAAATGATTCAGTTGAAATAGTCAAAATAATCAATCCTTCCTTTAAGTAAATATTTAGTAAATTTAATTTTGTTTTTTAGATTATTTAAATAGTCGAAAAGAAACACTAAGAAAATAAATCTTTATTTAATTGTATTGTACACGTTTTCAACCGAAATGACAATTAAGGAAATATTAAGTAAATATTTGCAAAAGTTTAGTAAATATTATACAATTTGTTTACTAGTGAAAGGAGCGATTAGTGATGGAAGAACTGTTAATGAATCGATTTGTAGAAATATTTGGTGAGAAAGGGACAGCCTGTTATTTTGCCCCTGGAAGAATTAATTTGATTGGTGAACATACAGATTACAATGGCGGTCATGTTTTCCCAGCGGCTATTACGTTAGGGACATTTGGTGTGGCAAGAAAAAGAGACGACCGAAAAATTCGGATGTTTTCTGATAATTTTAAAGAGGTTGGTCTCATCGAATTTTCATTAGAAGATTTAACCTATTCAGATTCAGATGATTGGGCAAATTATCCGAAAGGCGTTTTAAATTACTTGATTGAAAGCGGACACAATATTGATTCTGGCTTAGATGTGCTCTTCTACGGTACGATTCCTAATGGTGCTGGCTTGTCTTCTTCTGCTTCTATTGAACTTTTAATGGGGACGATCTGTAATGATTTATATGCTTTACACTGTCCAATGCTTGAATTGGTGCAAATCGGTAAAAAAGTGGAGAATGAATTTATTGGAGTTAATTCGGGAATTATGGACCAATTTGCCGTAGGAATGGGAGAAAAAGATCAAGCTATTCTACTAGATACCAATAATATGCACTATGAAATGGTTCCCGCCAAATTAGGTGAGTATACGATTGTCATTATGAATACTAACAAACGCCGTGAATTAGCAGATTCAAAATATAATGAACGTCGTGCAGAATGCGAAGAAGCCGTTCGTTTGCTTCAAAAAGAGTTATCTATTGAATTTTTAGGTGAATTAGACAGCGAGACATTTGAACAATATCAAGCATTGATTGGAGATCCAGCGTTGATTAAACGAGCGCGTCATGCCGTCACAGAAAATGAACGAACTTTATTGGCAAAACAAGCGCTAACTGAAGGGGATTTGGAAGAATTTGGCTTATTATTAAATGCCTCACATCGTTCGCTAAAAGAAGATTACGAAGTAACTGGCATTGAGTTGGATACCTTAGTGGCTTGTGCGCAAGAACAACCAGGCGTTTTGGGCGCACGGATGACTGGTGCAGGGTTTGGCGGTTGTAGTATTGCTTTGGTACCAAAGCAAAATATAGATGCATTTATTGAAGCTGTTGGCCAGAGTTATCAAGATAAAATTGGCTATGCTGCTGATTTTTATCCTGCATCAATTGATGATGGTGCCAGAAAGTTATTTTAGAAAGGAAGGCTTTAAATGTCTATTTTAGTATTAGGTGGCGCAGGCTACATTGGCTCACATGCCGTTGATCAATTAATTTCAAAAGGATATGCCGTTGTGGTTGTTGATAATTTATTAACGGGGCATCGTTCAGCAGTTCATGAACAAGCGACTTTCTATGAAGGCGATATTCGTGATAAAGCTTTTTTACGTAGTGTCTTTGAAAAGGAATCAATTGAAGGGGTGTTGCACTTTGCGGCCAATTCTTTAG
>SKDZ01000265.1_pt1 | contig 31431 bp, 32 predicted proteins | sample 4826551 | NCBI WGS metagenome assembly SKDZ01 (sample SAMN11008822, study PRJNA524170) | human gut metagenome | biome: Human fecal sample; material: Feces; isolation source: fecal sample from pouch patient p12, p15 | host: Homo sapiens | place: Israel: Tel-Aviv | collected 2016-02-02 | reverse complement strand
CTATTATATTCTATCAAACCTATCTCTCCCTGTCAAGAATTTAATGTCACTTTTTCAATCTTTTTTTCTTATTGTCTCTTAAACCCTGATATTACGCGCTTCTTTGGTTAGTGTATTTTCTATTTTTTCCTTCTTTTATTTCATTTTTTAAAAAACATCTGATAATTTTATGAAAAATATCTTATTTGAACCTTTTAAAATGGCAAAAAAATAAAGTACTACAAATGGCAGTACTTTATTCTCATTAATTATAAAAATTATTTTACTTTAGCTGTTGTTGCAATAACTTCTACTGCTTTTTTCATAGCAATGTCGTGTTTAAGCATGTCAACTGGAAGAAGTTTTTCAACTTGTTCAACAGGCATGTTATATTGACCAGCAAGATCTTCAATTTCAGCTTTTACTTCTTCATCTGAAGTTGTAAAGCTTTCAGCAGCTGCAATTGCTTCGATTACTAAGTTAGTACGAACGCGTTTGTCAGCATCTGCTTCATATTGTTTATGGAGATCATCCTCAGAAGTACCTGTAATTTGGAAGTACATTTCTGGAGAGATTCCTTGTTGTTGCATTCCTCCAAGGAATTCATTCATCGCACGATGAACTTCTTCATGAATCATTTCTTCTGGAATTTCTTTAATTTCAGCGTTAGCAACAGCGGCTTCGATTGCGGCAGTTTCTACTGCATCATCGTAAGCTTCTGATTTTGATTCTTCAAGTTCTTTACGGAATTTAGCTTTAAGTTCTTCTAAAGTTTCAACTTCTTCGTCGATGTCTTTTGCAAGTTCATCATCAAGTTCTGGCAATTCTTTTGCTTTTACTTCATTGACAGTTGTTACAAAAAGTGCTTCTTTTCCTGCAAGGTCTTCAGCTTGATAATTTTCTGGGAAGGTTACTTTAACTTCTACAGTTTCACCAGATTTTGTACCAACAAGTTGTTCTTCAAATCCTGGAATGAATTGACCTGAACCAAGTTCAAGACTGTGGTTTGAACCTTTTCCACCTTCAAATTCAACACCGTCAACTGAACCAACAAAGTCAATAACAACTGTGTCGCCATTTTCAGCAGCAGTTTCTTTTACTACAAGTTCTGCCAAGTTGTTTTGAGCGTTTGTTAAACGTGTTTCCACTTCTTCGTCATTAACTTCTTTAGTTGCGTCTACTTCAACTGTAAGGTCTTTGTAGTCACCAAGTGTGATTGTTGGTTTAACAACAACTTCTGCTGTCAATTCCCAATCAGAACCTTTTTCCATTTTTGCTACGTCAATTTTTGGTTGAGCAACTGGTTCGATAGCAGCTTCTTTTACTGCAGCATCGTAAGCAGTTGGAAGAACAGCATTCAAAGCTTCTTCAAAAAGAGCTTCTTCACCGTACATTTTATTGAACATTTGACGGCTGATTTTACCTTTTCGGAAACCAGGAACGCTAATGTTAGCTTTTACTTTATTAAAGGCTTTGTCAAGCCCAGTTTTAATTGTTTCTTGATCAATTGAAAATGAGAGTGTACCCTTAGTATCACTAGTTTTTTCAAAACTTACAGTCATTTTTTTCTCCTTATTTTGAGCCTAAGCTCAGAAATTCATACCTTTCAAGAATAGCATAAAATACCCTATATTTCAACCATTACTTGCTTTTTCAGCACATAAAATATGAATTTCTATTTTCATTATTACTATTTTTTAATTAAAAAAGCCCAATTTTTTCAAATTGAGCTTCTTTTTATTTTCCAGGGCTTAGCTTAGTCATAACTTCATTCCATAAATCATGATTAAATATATTGGAAGGATTTCCTCCACCTAGAAAACCATAACCAACCATTAGCCCTAAAACAATGGCAAGGACTAACAAAATGATAACAAAAATGATAATTGATAATCTTAGTCCTAAAAATTTTATGGTTTTCTTGAACATTATTCTTCTCCGTCTTCATCTTTCACTCGGACAATATCAGCACCAAGTGCTTTTAATTTTTCATGGAATTTATAATAACCGCGGTCTAAGTGGCTTAATCTTCTTACAGTTGTTTGGCCTTTAGCCACTAATCCTAAAAGAATCAAAGCTGCACTCGCTCTTAAATCTGTTGATTTTACTGCGGCTCCTTGCAAATTTGAATTTCCTTGGATTAAGGCTGTATTTCTAGTAATATCTACTTCCAATCCCATACGACGCATTTCTTCTAAATGTTTGAACCGATTTTCAAATACTGTTTCGACTATTACAGATTCTCCAGCTGCGATCGCTTGAGCGGCGGCCATTTGAGATTGCATATCAGTTGGAAAACCTGGGTGTGGCAATGTTTTAACACTAGTAGCTTTGAGTTTTTCAGGCCCTACGACTCTAAGTCCTGTTTCTTCTTGAGTGAAATTAACTCCCATTTCACTGAGTTTTGATATTAATGGACGATTATGCTCAGCAATTGCATCTTTAATTAGTACATCACCTTGGGTCATTGCTGCTGCAACCATGAAAGTTCCGGCTTCAATTCGATCTTGAACAACAGAGTGTTTTGCACCATGCATTTTTTCAACACCTTTGATTATGATTGTATCAGTCCCAGCGCCCTTAACATTTGCACCCATTTTGTTCAAAAGATTGGCTAAGTCAACGATTTCTGGTTCGCGGGCCGCATTTTCGAGTGTTGTTACTCCTTCGGCTAAGGTAGCCGCAAGAATTAGATTTTGCGTGGCTCCTACTGAAGGGAAATCAAGATATATGTGAGCTCCTTTTAATTTATCAGCCTTAGCTTCAATATAACCAGCATTTTGAGTAATTGTTGCTCCCATTTGCTCAAATCCACGCAAATGTAAATCGATTGGACGTGAACCAATTGAACATCCTCCTGGCATAGAAACCCGCGCTTGGCCATTTCTAGCTAAAATCGGTCCCATGACAACAATAGATGCTCGCATTTTGCTGACATACTCATAAGGGGCAGTTGTTTTTATTTCAGAATTGGCTTTAGCAATGATTTTCTTTGCTTCTTGATCAAAACTAATGCTCGTCCCTAGATGATCTACTAAATTATTCATCATAAAAACATCACTTAAAATAGGGACATTAGTTAATACAACTTCGCCTTCACTCGCAAGTAAAGTAGCAGCAAGAAGTGGAAGAACAGCATTTTTTGCTCCTTCAATTTCGACTTCTCCTTGAAGTTTTGTTTGCCCACCTTTTACAATTATTTTATCCATTTATTTAAATTCCTATTTTTCCTCTATTTTTAATTTATATTTTTAAATTATATCATAAAAGAACATTCTATTTTGCTGAAACATTTCATTTGTTTTAACTTTTAATGTATTTTTGTATTTCTGAAACCAAATATGCTGGAGCTGTAAACACTTGTTCTCTACAGTTAAACCTTGGTTTTTCCCCTGATGTTGTCAATGTGACAAAACCAATTTTTTCAGCGATAATACTTCCAGCAGCATAGTCCCATGGTTGAAGATTACTAAAATATCCCAGAATTTTACCTTCTAAAAGTTGACCGTAACTGATTCCTGCGCTTCCAATAATACGAACCCCTAAAGTTTGATGGCTTAAATCTAATAAGCCGCCACTATTAGTACGATACATATAACTGTTCACTCCAAGTAAACTCTTATCAAGAGACATCTTTTTGCTTTCAAGTTCCTTTTGATTGCAAAATGCTTTATGACTATCACACCAATATAGTTTATCTTTCATCACATCAAGAATTAAGCCAAATTTTCCAACACCAAATTCATAATAAGCAAGCATAATGGCAAAATTATCTTTTTGAACAATGAAGTTTGTCGTTCCGTCAATCGGATCTAGAATCCATAAATGAGGAATTTCTGGATCAAACTTTATTTTTTCATCATCTTCTTCGGCTAAAATCTTATCCTCTGGAAAATGGTGCAAAATATTGCTTACTAATTGTTCTTGAACTTCTTTGTCAAAATTGGTCACTAAGTCATCATAACGTGTCTTTTCGGTAATTTCGAGAGGAGAGCTGATATTTTCTTTTAAGAAATTTCCAGCATCTCTTACCCAATCTTTAGCTAATTCAAGCCTTGTCAGCACTGACAAATCGTTTCCCACTAGCTTCTACCTCCTTGAGCGCTCGATAAAGTGAGTAACCACTGCTCTGCTCAAAATCTCTTCCCAATTGTTTTTCCTGCATTTTTGAAGGAACAACTTTTTTGAAAGCAGCGTAAGACTCAAGAAAAAGCTCTTTTTCGACTTTACTTTCATAAAATTTCTCAACTTGATTGAAAAAAGAGAGCACTTCTGTCATTTCAGTAGTACTCCAACTTAAATCAAGAGGGTAATTATAATTTTCTTTCATGATCCTCCTGGCTAGGCCTCGGTCTCTTTTATTTATTTCTTATAAGCATGCAGAAAAATTTACTGACGGAGTTGTCATAAAAAGGCTTTCTTCCATCTTCCTTATACCGTTTATTCCTTTAACAAATTAGTAAGTTGACTAACTTCGTTAATTTCATAAACTTGGACACTGGTTAATTTTGGCTTTTTTGAGTTCTTCATCAGTAAACTTTGCCGACTTTTTAATCTATTGTAGTTAACATTTCTGCGCGACGATATTCTCGTGGTAAAAATGCACGAATCTCATCTTCGTTAAAACCAATCTGAAGGTGTTTTGAATCCGTGATAATTGGGCGTCTTAATAGATTTGGAAATTCAGTCACCAAATCTAACAACTCATTTATGGTTAAATTGTCAACATCCACAGCCAACTTTTGAAAAACTTTTGACCGTGTTGAAATAATGTCTTCTGTTCCATTTTCTGTCTTAGTCAAAATTTGACGCAAATCGTTTGTTGTCATCGGTTGTGTCAAAATATTGTGCTCTACAAAGGGAACTTTGTGGCTTTGCAACCAAGCGCGCGCTTTACGGCAGCTGGTACATGATGGCGATAAATATAAATCAATCACAGTCCTATTTCCCATCCTTTTAAAATTATCAGTAAGTTTATTTTTCTCCCTATTGGGCAAAAACTAATTTACATCTGGTAAGTATTATACCAAAATTAATATAGCAAAAAAAGTAACGTCATAGTTTTTATAAATTATTTTCTTATAAAAATTACAAAATTAGTCATTCATCTCTTCAAAAGTCTCTTGTAAATCTTCAAAATTAAGTAAATAGACTTCGTAATTTGAACTTTGTTTCATTTTTTCGACCATATATTTTAATTTTGTCTCATTTTCTTCATCGTAGAAAACAAATGATCCTTCTGTATTTTCAAGTAAAAATTCATTATACTGACGAAATTGACCCGGATTTTCGTATGCTTCAAAAGCATACTTAACGAAATCAACTTGTTTGAAGCTTGCTAATTTTATTTGGTTATTCTCATTCCAATTTTGACCGTGAGTCTCAAAAGGAAAGATTGTTCCGATTTGAAATTCATAGTCTGTTTGCAGCTCTTTAGCGACTTCTAAGGCCCAATATTCAAATCCCAAATTTCCTGTAAAAATGACCCAGCGCAGTCCTTCTTCTAAGAAATTTATTAATTTTCTTCTGATTGTTTTTTTTATAATTGATACTTTAATGTCTTTTTCATTGAAAATCCCTAGATCAAAACTTGTATAACCCATGATGAGCAGTGAATTCATAAATATTTTCCCCTTGTAAAATTTATGTTATAATAGACATTATATAACTAACTGAGAATTTTATAAAGGTAGAAGACAGAATGGTTAATTATCCTAATGGAAGGTCGCAGTCTTATAGCGCTGTTCCTAAAAAACAAAAAACACTGACAGAGCTGTCAGTAGCTAAAAAGAGTGCTCCAAAATCTAAAAGTCTTGTTGCTTTCGGAAAGCGAGGGATGAATTTTGAAGCAGAAATCAATGCAACAAATGATTACTATCTCTCACGCGGTCTTGCCGTTATTCATAAAAAACCAACACCGATACAGATTGTTAAAGTAGACTATCCACAACGAAGTCGTGCAAAAATTACAGAAGCTTATTTTAGACAAGCCTCTACGACTGACTATTCTGGAGTCTATAAAGGTCATTATGTTGATTTTGAAGCAAAAGAAACACACCAAAAAACGGTTTTTCCTTTAAAAAATTTCCATGAACATCAAATTGTTCACATGAGTAATGTTCTCGCTCAGCGAGGGATTGCTTTTGTATTGTTACATTTTGCGGCTCTAGACGAGACATATCTTCTCCCGTCTTCCTATTTAATTACGTTTTATTACGAAAAAAACGGTTTAAAGTCAATCCCACTCGCTTATATTCGCGAAAATGGCTATAAAATTGAAACGAACCACATTCCTAGGATTCCATATCTAGAAATTGTGAATAAACTTTGTGAGGTACAGTAAAATTTCTACTAAATCTAAGAAAAATAAAAAAAATAAATGGGCAAAAAGCGGTTCTGCTAAATCAAAATGGTGGACAGCTGTTAAATTATTTTTGATTGTCTTCTTTTCATTAATTATCTTGGTGCTAGCTGCCGGTGGCGCTGTTTTTGTTTATTACGCCAAGGATGCACCCGCTCTCAATTTAGATAAGCTTGAATCTACTCCTTCTCCTAAAGTTTACGACTCAAAAGAACACCTTGTTGCAACTTTAGGGGCAGAGCAAAGAAATTTAGTTAAAACAGACAATATTCCGGTTATGCTGGTTAATGCTGTTACTTCTATTGAAGACCATCGTTTTTTCAACACACGTGGAATTGACCCGATACGAATTGCCGGTGCCTTCGTCAACAACTTAAAAGGCGGTTCTTTAAACGGGGGTTCTACCCTTGATATGCAGTTGATTAAACTTTCTTTTTTCTCAACAGATGAATCGGACCAGACTCTGAGCGTCAAAGTTCAAGAAGCTTGGATGGCTCTAAAATTGGACCAAAAATGGACCAAAGAGCAAATTTTTACTGCTTATGTCAATAAGGTAAATATGGCAAATGGGTATTACGGGATGGGAACTGCTGCGCAAGCCTATTACGGAAAAGATTTAACAGAACTTTCAATTGCTCAACTGGCTCTTCTTGCCGGAATGCCTCAAGCTCCTAATACTTATAACCCTTACACTAATGCAACTTCTGCCAAATGGCGTCGTGACATGGTTATTCGCTCAATGCGTCGTTATAATAAAATTACGGCTGAAGAAGAGAAAACGGCGCTAGCTACTCCAATTGATGATGGGCTTCAACCTTTGCAACAAAGCGTTACGATTCCTAGTTATGCTGATAACTTCCTCAAACAAGCTATAGCACAAGCCAAGACCTTAGCTGGTAATGATATTTTAAACGAAGGGGTTAAAATTTATACAATCCTTGATACTACAGCACAACAAAATCTATATAATATTGTTAATAGCGGTAATTATATTACCTACCCAGATGATACACTGCAAGTAGCTTCAACGGTCACTGATGTTAAAACTGGCGCTGTAATCGCACAAATCGGTGGACGTAATCAACCAACCGATGTCACTTTTGGTTTCAATCAGGCGGTTCAAACAGACCGAGATTGGGGTTCAACGATGAAACCAATTGTTGACTATGGCCCCGCTTTTGAAAATAATATCTATACCTCAACGAATGATTATGTTTCTGACTCCCCAACGACTTATCCAAACGGAACGCCTTTGAAAAACTGGGATAATACCTATTTTGGTTCAATGACTGTTAAGAGTGCATTGGCCCTTTCCAGAAATATTCCAGCTGTTAAAACTTTAATTAATGTTGGTTTAGATAATTCTAGTAAATTTGTGGATGGTTTAGGTATTAATTTGAACCCGCTGCAATACTCCAATGCTATCTCTAGTAATACTGATACAAAAAATGGTGGGGCAAGTTCTGAGAAAATGGCTGCGGCTTACGCTGCTTTCTCAAATGGTGGTATCTACACTAAACCTTACTATGTTTCTAAAGTTGTTTTCCCCGACGGGCGAACAGTTGAATACAAACCAGTTCGTTCACGGGCAATGCAAGCTTCAACAGCTTATATTATGACTAATATTCTCCAAAGTGTTTTAACATTACCACTTTCTGAATCTGTCGGTTCATACGCTGCTGTTCCGGGCTTGCCTGCAGCTGGTAAAACAGGGACTTCTAATTATACTGATAGTGAAATGGACCAAATTACTGAAAAATACGGCTCACTCCCTGGAATGATTTCTCCTGATGAAAACTTCGTTGGTTATACTCCTCAGTATTCAATGGCCGTTTGGACTGGTTATTCAAATCGAATGACTCCAATATATGGTACAAGTACTCAAATTGCCACAAAAGTCTTTTCATCAATGATGACTCAACTCAATCCTGACCCGTCTGCTGTTGCAACTTGGACAGCGCCTGAGGGCGTCGCTCAACAAGGATCTGCTCTGGTTAAAACAGATAGTTCTGGTCAAACCGTTACACAATCTTCTGCTAATGGTGGCTAAATGATAATTGAAAAAATTGTTAATAAAATTGCTCAGGAAAATACTTATGTCCTGAGCAATTCTACTTCATACCTTATTATTGACCCAGGAAGTGATTCAGCAGCACTTCTTGAGTATCTAAAACTTACTGACAAAGCGGTCTGTGCAATTTTACTAACTCATGCCCATTTTGATCATATCATGGGATTAAATGATTTAAAAAAATATTTCCCAAGCGCTCCAATCTATCTTCATCACTCAGAAAAAGAATGGATGAAAAATCCTGAATTAAATGCCTCACTATTTTTTCTGGGAAAGGCAATTACTGGACCGGATGCTGAGCAATTTTATAAAATTGGACAGGACTATAATTTAGATGGATTTAGATTTCGAGTTTTAGAAACTCCCGGGCATTCTATCGGTGGAGTAAGTCTTCTCTTTGAAAGCGAAGGCGACTCCTGCCTGTTTAGTGGAGATGCTCTCTTTAAAAACGCTATTGGGCGTTGGGATTTACCAACTGGGAATCAAGCACAACTTTTAGAATCAATTCGTGACCAACTTTTTAGACTCGATAATCATATTCGTGTGCTGCCTGGTCATGGACCAGAGACGACAATTGGCGCTGAAAAACTTCATAATCCATTTTTCCAATAAAAAAAGCACTGACAGTTCTGTCAGTGCTTTTTTATTTAAATTTTAATGGTTTGGCCCGGATGAATCATATCGTTAATTCCAAAACCATTGAGAGCGGCCAGTTGGTCAGCCGTCATTCCATTGGCTGTTGCGATAGAATAGATGCTGTCACCATTTTGAATTGTGTAACTACCAGATGATGCTGATGTGCTTGCATTTGTTGAACTGTTTGTACTAACTTGTAAAACTTGTCCTACTTGGAGCATTGTGTTAACATCATAAATTCCATTAGCTGACATCAATGATGAAACTTTCATTCCATATTGCTCAGCAATTGAATAAAGGCTATCCCCTGATTTGATAGTATATGTATTAGCTGATGTGCTTGAAGCAGTATTACTTGTGTTTGTTGTCGTACTACTTGCTCCAGCAACTTGTAAGACTTCCCCAACATGAATATCGTTAGCACTCTCCAAACTATTTGCTGATACAAGTGCCTCTACTGTTGTTCCATATTGTGCAGCGATTGCTGACAACGAGTCCCCTTCTTGTACTTTATAAGTTCCGACTGAATTTGGTGTGGCTGCTGAGCTTGTTGTAACAGCGCTCGCACTAGAAACCTCTCCCCCTTGGTCATAAATACTCAATCCAAGTTCTGAAATCACACTGTTCAATTTAGAAGCATAAGTTGGGTCAGTCGCATAACGTCCTTCAAGCCAATCAGTTGCATCTAAGTAAGAACTGGTATTTTCACGCCAAGCACCTGAATAATATGAAGAACCACGCAACATTTGAGCTTGGGCAACGCAAGCATAATAAACTGAACTATAAGATTGAAATGGTTCAACAACATTTGTCATTACACCATTTAAGTATTCCTGCGTTGGTAAATAAACTGGTGTTCCAGAAGTGTATTTTACTCCAAAAATATTATTATAATTACTTGCTAAAGCACTTTGACCACCACTAGATTCCAAAATTCCTTGGGCAATCATTACTGATGGATAAAGCCCATAGTCATTAGCTACTGGTACCGCAGCATTGATGATTTCTTGAACTGATGCTGCTTGAGCTTTGATTCCACCTAGACTTGCCAAAGCAACAATTGACGCTCCAAGCGCTAATTTATGTTTCTGTTTCATCGAGTTTCCCCTCTTAATTAAATAGTTTTTTGGCTGAAATATGCCAATTATATTTTTATTGTTACTTACTAGTATAAAAATTTTCTGAAGATTTGTAAAGTCTTTTCTTTATTATTTTTAAAATTTCATTGTCATAAATTTTTTTTTGAGCCATGATTATAATATTAGGAGGCAAAATTTTTTATTTGAGTTATAATGAAAATAAAGGAGCCAAAAAAATGACAAAAATCTATGAAAATATTACCGAACTGATTGGACATACTCCTATCATTAAATTACAGAATGTCCCAGCCGATAGCGCTGATGTTTATGTTAAACTTGAAGCTTTTAACCCTGGCGGTTCCGTCAAGGACCGGATTGCTCTTTCTATGATTCGCGCCGCTGAAGCTGATGGCCGCTTACAGGCTGGCGGTACAATTGTTGAACCCACTTCTGGTAATACTGGAATTGGCTTGGCCTTTGTTGGTTCCGCTCTTGGCTACAAGGTCGTGATTGTCATGCCAGAGTCATTCTCACTTGAACGTCGTAAATTGATTCAGGCTTACGGTGCCAAGCTGGTTTTAACCCCAGCAAGTGGTGGGATGAAAGCTGCAATTGCCAAAGCAAAAGAACTTTCAGAAACAGAAGGTTATTTTCTAGCCATGCAATTTGAAAATCCAGCAAATCCTGAGGTTCATGAAAAAACAACTGGTGCCGAAATTATCGACGCTTTTGGCCCAACTGGACTTGATGCTTTTGTCGCAGGAGCAGGGACTGGAGGAACAATAACAGGAGTTTCTCACGCCTTAAAAAAAGTCAATCCAAATATTAAAACTTATGTTGTAGAAGCTGATGAATCTGCTATTCTCTCGGGCGAACCTGCTGGACCTCATAAAATTCAAGGAATTTCTGCTGGTTTCATTCCTGGAAATCTTGATACCAAATCTTATGATGAGATCATTCGTGTCAAAGGAGAGGATGCTATTTTAATTGCTCGTCATCTCGGGGGTAAAGAAGGATTTTTGGTTGGAATTTCTTCTGGTGCAGCCATTTATGCCGCTCTCGAAGTAGCAAAAAAATTAGGTAAAGGTAAAAAAGTGCTAGCCATTGCTCCTGATAATGGTGAACGTTACTTGTCAACTGCTCTTTACGATTTTGATTCTGAAAAATAAAATAAATAGTTACTGACAGAAACTTAAGAATAACCATCAGCTAAAAATTCTGATTGGTTTCTTCTAAATTTTTTTGTCAGTATTTTTTTCTAAAATCTAAACAAGTTATTTTTATATTTTTATATTTTAGGGTAAAGTTATTTTGGGAGCGCTTCGCTCTTGGAAAATTTTAATAAGGAAAAAACAATTTCATGAATAAATCAAAAATTATTGCTTTCTCTGCAGTTTCTCTTTCTGTTGCTCTGTTACTGACAGCCTGTGGAAACTCTAGCAGCAAATCTGAACAGCCGACTCAAAAGGCAAATTACAGCTTTGCAAGCAATATTTTAACCCTTGACACCAGCATGGCAGCTGATGTTAATTCTATTGATGTTCTTCTCAATGTTGATGCTGGACTTGTTCGTTGGAATCCTGATGCGCAAGTTGTCAATGATTTGGCAAAATCAATTGACCTTTCAAAAGATGGTAAAACTTATAATGTAACTTTGCGAGACGGGTTAAAATGGTCAAACGGAGCTAAGTTAACGGCCGCTGATTTTGTTTATGGCTGGCAAAGAACCGTTGACCCCAAAACTGGTTCACAATATGCTTATGCCTTGACACCAGTTGCTAATGCCAGCGAAATAATGGCCGGTAAAAAAACAGTTGATTCTCTTGGAATTAAAGCTGAATCTGATACAAAATTAGTCATCACTTTAGCAACACCTACTCCTTACTTCAATAAATTACTGACACTTCCAGCTTATTATCCCGTCAATGAAGCTTTCGTTAAGAAAATGGGAAATAAATATGGGACAAGTTCAGACACCAGTCTCTATAACGGGGCTTTCAAATTTGTCAAAGGAAAAAATAATTGGACTGGTTCAAATGAAACTTTCTCAATTGTAAAAAATGACCAATTCTATGACGCCAAAAATGTTAAGCTTTCTGGTGCAACTTACCAAATCGTAAATAATCCTAACACTGCTGTTAATCTTTTCAAATCTGGAAAACTTGATGTTGCTAATCTTGCCACTCCTGAATTAGTTTCTGCAAACAAGAAGAATAAAGATTATAAAGCTTTGACTTCACCAAGAATTGATGTTTTAGAATACAATCAATCTGGTAAAGTTCCTGAACTTTCTAATTTAAAAATCCGTCAGGCTCTAAATTTGGCAACAAATCGTAAAAACTTGCTTGAGATTGCTGCGCCAAGCTTTTCAATTACAAATACTGTGACCCCTAAAAAGTTAGACCAAGCACCAAATGGTCAAGATTTTGCGACTTACGCCGCTCAGCCTTATACCTACGATGCCAAAAAAGCTGCCGAACTTTTTAAAGAAGGTCTAAAAGAGTTAGGAAAAACCTCAATTACACTTGAACTTGAAGGCGCTAATGATAATTCATTCGCTAAAGCGGCAGTGGATTATCTCAAAGGAAATCTTGAAAAAGACTTACCAGGTTTGACCATCAACGAAAAGCTAGTCTCATCTGCTCAACGCCAAAAAGATGCCCAAAATAATAATTTCCAAATTTTATTAACCAGCTGGGGGGCAGATTATAATGAACCTTCTGATTTCTTGATGAACTTTGTGTCAGGAAGTTCAATGAATCACGGCTTAGTCGACAATAAAGACTTTGATAAAGCTTATAATGCAGCCACTACAACTCCAGACGTTCTGTCAGCAGATAAACGATACGCTCATTATAAAGATGCTGAGAGAGCACTTTATGAATCAGCTAACGTCAACCCACTTGCTACCGAATCTGTGTCTTTATTACTGAATCCAAAACTCAAAGGAATTTCTACTTATAACTCAGCCATGATTTTTGATTTACGTCACGCTGAAATCACTAAATAATAAAAAAATTTACTGACAGATTTTTGTCAGTAAATTTTTTATTCTGTCAGTAAATTTTAAACTTCATGACGAACATGGCCGGGCTCAAATAATTGCCCCCAAGTCATATTTCCTAAGACTTTTTTATTAATGACTTGATTCAATCGACTAATGCTCACGCCATCAGTGCTTGTTGAATCATGCAAAATAAAGCCTCCACCAAGATAAATAGCCGCATGTTGCTCATCCTCACTTGCATCGTCAGCAGTAATTAATAAATCACCACGTGCTTTATCAGACCACTCTTCGGCTGTCCCTGTTTGGGCAAGTAATGAAGTTGAAGCCGCAAATTGATAAACCAAAGACTGACCACCCAAACGAAACACCTGAGCAATGAAACTTGAGCAATCAAATTCATTTTTCGCTACCGATTCATCAGTTCGTCCCCCACCATAAACATAAGGACTCTTTCCAACCAATTTCATTCCTGAAGAAATTGTTTTTTCAATGACCTTATTATTTGTAGTCAATTGACTAGCTACTGCTTCATAAGCTTTGACCACATCATCTTTTCCAGTTTTCTTTGAGAAATAATAATAATATCCATCAATTTTATGTAGTCCATAGACCATTTTACCGTTTGCCGGACTGAAATAAACGGTTCCCCCATTCACAGTCTGCAAACCTGTCTTCATGACACCCGTTGATGAATCAAAATAATAATTATTCCCATTAATTGTTTGAAGACCTGTCAATTTTTTTTGCCCAGCATAAGCATAGGTTTTATTTGATTTATTAACCAGTTTAATCGTTGATGCCTGAACATCTTGACTATGATATATTTTATAGCCGACAAGAAAACATAGGAGGACTAGGCAAGTTAAAATAATTAGTTGTCCTTTTTTATCAATATTTTTGGAGCCACTTTTTTTATCATTATTTGTTCTTTTATTCATATCTATTTATAACACGTGAATTTTAATGATAACTTAATAAGAGCATTTTAAGATTTAGATAAGAAAAGGTGATTTGAAGTTAATTTCAAATCACCTTTTTTCATTTCTAAAAGAGCCACAAACAATCTAGCTAATTTTCTCACCAAGGTTTAGCCACTTACTTTTTCCAACTCTTGATAAATTTGACGGAAAACAGTCAAAAATTGTTCAACTTCTGCCATATTATTTGTAGGATCCAATGAGATTCTAACTGCGCTTGTTGCCAATTTTGAAGGAACATTCATTGCAACTAAGGTTCCAGCGGCAGCATTTTTCTTTGAAGAACAAGCCGAAGTGGTTGAAATATAGATATCATGCTGTTCAAAAGCATGAACAACAACTTCTCCACGAACCCCTCGAATACCAAAAGTTAAAATATTTGGTGCGAAATCAGTCATTTTACTAAAAACATAAACTTTTTTATGTTTTTCAAGTTCTTCTAAAATCGCTTGTTTCATTGCTAACATTTTTTTTCTTTTGAAGTCGTCTTCATCCACAGCTAATCGAAGCGCCTTAGAAGTCGCAGCAATTCCAGCCAAGTTTTCTGTGGTTGAGCGCCAATTATGCTCTTGACCACCACCATGTAAAAGAGGAGTTAATCTTTTCCCTTTTTTGGCGACCACAATCCCCACTCCTCGAGGACCATGAAATTTATGAGCCGATAAAGTTGCAAAATCAAGTCGGTCCGTCAGCCAAGTTTCTAAAGGAACTTTCCCAATCGCTTGCACCGCGTCCACATGAAAAGAAATGGTTGGCTTATCGGCTAATAGTTCAGAAATCTCCTGAATCGGTTGAATAGCTCCCACTTCATTATTGACTGCCATCACTGATATTAAAATCGTTTCATCTCTAATCAATTTTTCAAGTTCGGAAACAATAACAAAACCATCCGCATCAACAGGCGCATAATCAAGTTCAAATCCTTGAGTCTTGAGCCATTCTGCCGCATTTTTTACTGCAGGATGTTCAACGCTGGAAACAATAATATGATTACCATAAGGTCTTTTTTCAAAAGCCACACCTTTAATAATCCAATTATCGCCCTCTGTACCCCCACTTGTAAAAAATATTTCTTGTGAATCAAGACCGAGTAATTCAGCAATTTGTCGTCTGGACGCCTCTAGCAAACGTGTGGCCGTCGTTCCCAAGCCATGTAAACTTGAAGGGTTTCCCATAATTTTTGTTGCTACATCTGTATAAGTTCGTAAAACCATTGGATTAACTGCGGTCGTAGCAGAATTATCAAAATATATCATTTTTTATCCTTAATATTTAAAAATCAATCTTATTTTATCACAAAAAATGTCTGAGCGTTGAAAAATAATATAAGGACTAAATATCAAGAGCATCTATTGTAAGAAAACTCAGCTCTCTTTATTAAATTTTTTGACAATCTGCCGATTTCTAATCATCGAATAAATATAAACCAAAATAAAAATAAGAAGCCAGGTCACAGTAAAACTCCAAATATGATTATGCCAAGAGTTATCAAACAACCAAGTATTCACTAATAAGTAAATAAAAGCTAAGAGATAACTACATAAGGCTTGACTGATAAACTCTACCAAAGCAATACTAATAAACTCATCAATCACTTTAGAAATGAAACCTTGAATAAAGCCATAAAGAAGAATTAAAGCCATAGACTCAAGCTCAATCTTTCCGCCATATAGTAAGGTGAGAAAAAGTCCACAGACTAAAGCAATAAGGATTCCTTTAAAAGCAGAAATTAAATATTTCATTTTTTAGCTCCCTCTTTTAATTTTGGGTTGATATTTGCCAAATATCTTCGGCTGACAGGCAGTTTATCCTCAGAAATCCAAAGTACCACCCCATACACGAAATCCGTTTCTAAACGTGTAATTTGCTCAAAATTAACCAAAGTATTTCTTGAAATTTTAATAAAGTCTTTGGCTAATTTTTTTTCATAAAAGTATAAAGGAGACCTTACTCTTATCTTTCCACCTACCGTATAAAATTCGAGATAATTTTTTATTGATTTTATATATAGAATTTCTCTTATTTTAATAATCTCAAAACCTTGATTTGTTGCTAAATAGAGTTTATCCTCTTCGTTTGCAGTCAAATCTTGCAAATGATATTGCTTGACTACTTGTGAAAATTCCTCTTCTGTTCGTGCAATAATCACAAGTTCTGATTCCTTTATATTAGGATCAATTTGTTTTTTTATTTTCACTTTTTTATTATATAAAGAAATGCTTACTTAAACAATTATTTAACTAAAGCAGCTTCTATCATTAGGCCTTTTTCTTATAAACAATGATGCTCAAAAGGCAAAGAACTCCAAAACTTAGTAAGATGACTGACCAATTTAGAATAACCGTGTAAGTTGAAGTTAAGGTATGATTTAAATCTGAAAGTAACTGAGTCAGAAAAAAATGATCAGCGATTTTCCGGATTCCTCCCGAAAGCTGTGATAATGGGATCATCATTCCCGAAAAGAAGAATGAAAGAAACATAATCGGCATTGCAATTGCACTTGCTGTCGCCGTATTTTTGGCTAAAAGTCTAATAATGATAGCTAATAAGCAAAATGGCAGTGAATATAAATAAAGTTTAAGATAAAAAACCAGTAAAATACTCAGCTTAGGAAAATCATAATGATAAGAAAAATGAGCGACTAATAAAATAGCGATTGTTGAACAAAAAATAATGATCATGAAACTGGCGATTTGTGCTGCTATATAAAATATTTTCTTTATGCCTCGCTGAATAAATAATTGATAAATCTTTCCAGATTGATATTCTGCTATTTGAACAGAAAGTGAGGTTAAACTTGCTGACAGAACACTATATAAAAGTATTGAAGCAATATTATTTTCAATATAGTGGGGAACGCTTTTTCCAAAACTTGAGGAAAAAGCAAACATTAAAAACAAAGGAAAAATAAAGACAAAGAAGATTTGCGAAGGATTTCGATAGCGTAATCGCAATCCAAATGCAAAATATTTTAAAAATTTCATGACAATAATTCCTCCAAATCAATTCGATAGTCTTTTTGATATAAGACAATTTCCTTACTAAATCTAACGAGTGCTTCAGCAGCTAATTTTTTAGGGATTTTATATTGATATTCTTTAATCCTATATTCTTCAAAATCTGAAATATTCATTGAGCACTCTAAATATGAAAAGTCTTCCTGAATCAAATCTGATTTTTTCAAATCCGCAATAATTTGACCCTCTTTAAGAATAATGAAACGATCACATAATTGTAAAGCTTCCTCCAAATAATGTGTCACTAAAAGTAAAGTGGCTTCCTTCACTTTCAAATTTGATGTTAAAAATTTAAAAAGTTCTACTCTACTTTCACTGTCTAACCCAGTTGTAATTTCATCTAAGAAAAAATATTCTGGACTATTTTGAAGAGCTGAAATCAAAAATAGTTTTTGCTTCTGTCCTCCAGAAAGATTAGAAAATCTTCGATTCAAAAATGATTCCATTCTGAATTCTTTAACTAATCTTCTCCCATAATTCTTAGCATTCTCATCACGCGCAAATAGAGATAAAACTTCATTTCCTAAAGCATCAGGAGGTAGGGTCATATTTTGCATGATATAACCTGTATTATTTGATGTCAGATTCATTGTTCCATAATCAATTTGTCCCGATGAAGCCTCAAGATTACCATTAATGATATTCATCAATGTTGATTTTCCAGCACCATTATTGCCCAACAAAGCAACTTTTTCTCCTTGATTTAGTTCAAAGCTAATATTTTTTAGCACTTGATTTTTACCATAGGATTTTTCTATATTTTTTATTTTCATACTGCTATTTTAGCTTAATATACTAAAATCACTTCCCAAAACTCTGGGATAAATTGACAATAATTAGGGATAAAATATTTTTTATTATTTAGATAATAAAAAAGGACAAGCTATTATCCTATCCTTTTATAAATTCTAATTATCTTTCAAATATGTTGAAAATCACTTAAGTTTATCTGAAAATATTTTTTACAATATTTTTCAAATTTTTCACTAGACAATTTCCTTCTCTCAATAATTTTTGTCTCATTACTGATTGTTAAAAGTTTATTAGCTATCGTAATTTGCCCCTTGTCAGTAAAAATTGACATTTGTGGTCCTTGCCTAAAGGGCGACTCTGGATGTTTCTCACAATAAAAGGCTGGCATAATAAAATCTTTTTCATACTCTGCTTCTTGGTGAAAAGAAAAAACATTTTCCCAATCATGATTTTTCCGCTTATATTGCATATTCCAGCCCTGATTTTCCCCTGACAAATATCTAAAATCTGAATAACCATCCGTTTGAATCTTATTTTTTTCAAGACGCAAGGCTTTTCGAGACAGAGCGATTCTAATTCCCACATCAGTGATATAAGAAGCATCAGCAAAGTCTACTCTTATCATTCGATGACGCTTCAATTGTTCTTCTGGCGGTAGACCAATCAATCGAGTATAGTAAGAAGTAACTTGATAACCTATTGCTTTAAGTAACCATTGATATAAAGCATTTGTTTCAAAGCAGAATCCTCCTCGTTCGTTTACAATAATTTTTTCATACAAGTCTTGTCCATCTAGTGAAATAGGCTCCCCATACAAAATGCTTAAATTTTCATAAGGAATATATTTTAAATGATTTAACTGTAATTTATGCAGATTTTCTAATGTAGCTTCTATGGGATATGACATCTTGATTCTTTTTAAATATTTTTTTACTTGTTCTTCTGTCAGCATAAAATTTTCGTTTATCATTTACTTATCCTTTACTTTTTATATTTTTTTCGGTAGTGATTAGGAGAACTTCCATAATGTTGCCGAAAAACTTTAATAAAATAAGGAGTATTCGCCATCCCAACTCTTTGGGCAATTTCTGAAATAGAATCATTACTTGTCAGCAAGTTTACTTTAGCTTTTTCTAGTCTTATTGTCATCAATTGTTGTTGTGGCGTTATTCCTTTTATTTTTTTATAAACATGTCGTAAATAGGAGCTAGAGCCATGTAGCCTATACCCGAGTTCCTCAAGGCTTAAGGCTTCATCATAATGCTCATTCAAAATTGCATCAATTTCTTCAATCCACACTTCATTTGGAACAATTCTATCCATAGGTCGACATCTTTTGCATGGTCGATAGCCCTCATTTTGAGCCTGATTAGGAGAATCAAATAAACTTACATTTTCTCTTTTAGGTAATCTGGATACACAAGAAGGCCGACAAAAAATCTTGGTTGTTGCCACTCCATACCACAGTTTATTATCAAGTTTTTTATCGTTATCTTTAATAACTTCCCAGATTTCATCAGTTATTTTCAAATGAAAGCTCCTATTTATTTGATTAAACTATTTTGTTCGAGAGCCAAGAGCGCCCTTTTTTTATCTAAGCCACCCGCATAACCTGTTAAACTTCCATCACTGCCCACTACTCGATGACAAGGAATAATGATAGATATTGGATTATGACCGACTGCTCCCCCAACAGCTTGCGACATATTTCGTTTCTTTTCATCATTGATTTGAAGAAGATTTGAAATTTCTTTATAGGTGATTAAAGTCCCATAAGGAATATCACTGAGTATTTTAAGAACCCTTTTTCTAAATTCTGTTACTTCCGGTTTTAACTTGATTTTTTGAGAATTCGGATTTTCTCCTCTAAAATACTGATTTAACCATTCAATTGCTTCAGTAATTGGTAAACTTTCATCTTTTTGGGCTAAGTTTAAATCATATGCTGAACCAAAATATTTTTGTTCATTAAACCATAGCCCTAGCAAATAGGTCTCATCACTCAGAAGACTCATTTCTCCCAAGGGGGATTGATAACTTGCTTTATATAACATTCGTCCTCTCCTATTTAGTCCTTATTTTTTATAATCATTAGTATAACAAAAAAATCGACTATAAAACATCACTATTTGGCTTTTTCATTATTCTTCTTTAAAAGTTCATCATCCATAATCAATTTTTTATTTTATTAGTGATAAATGATATAATATTAAAAAAATAAATGAGGAACCATCTGATGAAAGTATTATTACGCAAAGCCTTACCAGAAGATTTTCAAGAAATCGCCTTTGTTCACTATAAGGCTTGGTTAGAAACTTATCATGGCTTATTACCTAAAAGTTTCCTAGACAAACGCAGTCTTGAATCAAGTATAACTATTTTTAAAAATAATCATTGTGCCAACACAGTGGTTGCTATTGCTGATGACAAAGTAGTTGGATTTTGTTGTTGGGGTAGTCTGCGAGAAAATTCTTTTCAAGAGAATTTGGGAGAAATTCAAGGAATTTATCTGCTTGACGCCTATCAAAAAAATAAAATCGGAAGAAAAATGATTGAATTTGCTTTAGAGCAGCTTGTAACAGAAAAATATTCCAAAGTAGGTTTATGGGTTCTAAACACTAATGAAAATGCTATTAATTTTTACAAAAAAATGGGCTTTTCTGATACAGGAATCTTCAAAGAGGAAAATCTAGGGGAAGTGGTGACAGAAATCTTTTTTACGAAGGAACTATAGACAAAAAATATATCTCAGATATATTTTTTTTATTTTGTGCCCCTTTTATATTTTTAAGCAAAACAAAAAGTACCACGAAGAACGCGGCACTTGATGTTAAGTTCTACTAATTATTTAACTGCGTCTTTCAATGCTTTACCAGCTTTGAATGCAGGAACAACTGTAGCTGCGATTTTGATTGCTTCACCAGTTTGTGGGTTACGTCCTTCACGAGCTGCACGTTCGCGAGTTTCGAAAGTACCAAAACCGATCAATTGAACTTTTTCACCTTTTGCAAGGAATTCAGTTACAACTTCACCAAAAGCATTAACTGCTTTTTCTGAGTCTTTTTTAGTCAATCCTGTTTTTGCTGCAACTTCAGCGATAAGATCTTGTTTGTTAGCCATTTTAGAAATGTCCTCCATTTGTTTTTTACCTTAAACATAGGCATTTTTCATTTTAGCAAATCTTAGCCCAGTTTGCAAGTCAAAATGCCATTTTAAGGCGTTTTTCAGGCTTTTTTCATGAAATCAAAGATAAAATTTCCTTTAACTAAATCAATTTGATTAACTTTAATATAAAGATTACTTGCAAGCTTAATTTTTGGTAAATTAATGACAATTTGATTTTTTTTGCTTTCGACTTGTACAAAGTCTGGCAAATCATATGCTTTAACAATTTGTAATACTTCTGAGGTCGGCAAACTCAAACTTCCAGCAGAGATATTTTGGACAGATAAACTGATTGAACCGTCTGACAATGCCAAAGGTTCAAAATAGATGTACAAGGGAATTTTAGTCCCAAACAGTTTATAAGAAGCCTCAAGAACTGCTTGCTGATTAGAAATATAGAACTTATAAGTCATTTCTTTCGTTTGGTAAGTTTCTAAATAACTGTTGATTAATTCATTGAGTTGTGAAGTGGTACTACTGATTTGAGCGACCTTTTGGTCAGAGCTGCTGACTGATTTTTGGTTCAAAACAGTCTGATCTCTGGGTGTCGTGACGCGGATTGCTACAAATACTATCCCAGCCAAATTAATAGCTAAAAGCACAAGAAAGAGCCATTTCCAAATTGCACTTTTCTTAACTTTTTCTTCAGCTTCATTCTTTGGCTTCTTTGAATCCTTTGCTTTAGATTTTCTGGTTTGACTTTCTTTATTTTCCATTTGCTTCTCTATTCTACAAGTTTCATTTGTTCTTTTACTTTCATCACCCTTGATGATGCTTGATTAATTTTTTCTGCAAATCCCTGATCAGATTTTGCTTTTTGCAAAACTTCTGAAATCATTTCTGGAATTTGAGTGGGCTCATTGGCTAGGACAAGGTCATTTCCCGCTGCCAGCGCCAATACTGCTCTTTGGCCTGGTGACCAAGCTTGAACTTGAACAGCGTTTGATAAATCGTCAGTAATTACCAAACCATCAAAGCCTAATTGATTTCGGAGTAAGCCATCAACCATTTTAGGTGAGAAGGCTCCCGGAAGCTCAGGGTCAATTTGATCATAAATTGCTGTCGCCGTCATAATTGATGGAACTCCCGAAGAAATTAATTCTTTAAAAATCTGAACGGATTCACTTTTAGGATTTGTTTGACTATCTCTGACGCCAGCACTGATATCCGTGTTACCTGTCACCGCTCCAAGCCCTGGAAAATGCTTAGCGGTTGTTAAAACACCAGCTGATTTCATTCCTTTAGAAAAAGCATCGGCATGGCTGACAATATTAGCTTTGTCATAAGCATACTGACGACTCCAGTAGCCAATCGGAGCATTTTGTGGTGCAAAATCAGCAGATAAAACCTGGTCAGCAACTGGGGCTAAATCAAAATTGATTCCAGCGGTTGAAAGTTCACTCCCCCAATTTTTAGCTTCTTCTTGTAATTTTTCTGGCGCCCAACTTCCTTGAATCAATCCATTAGGCATTTCTGAAAAACCAGTCCCTTGAAGAACCTGAACGTTTCCTCCCTCTTGATCACAAGAAATCAAAAGACGTCGATTAGCTGGTGCTAAGCCTTGTAGCTTGTCAGTAATAACTTTCATTTCAGGAATACTGAGATTAGAGCGGCCCGTCAAAATGATACTCCCAACCTGATATTTTTCAATCGCATCAAAAGTTGCTTGGTCATAGTTATTTGCAGGCATCCCCGTCATAAATAACTGACCCACTTTTTGTTCTAAAGTCATTTTTGGCATTTTTTGGTCACTTTTATTTTGACTACTTGAATTAGTTTTTGTTTCTGAAACTTGATTTTTCTTTTTACTTTTGATTGCTTCTTGATTATTTAAATGTCCTGACAGACCAAGAACTCCTGACACAATAAGTGCACAACCAATAACAATGCCTAGAAAAACGACTGGTTTTGCTTGCTTCTTTAATCTTTTGGTCACTTCTGGTTGACCTCCTTATAGCTTGCAAAGACTGCATCAGCCATAATTTGATAACCGATATTATTTGGATGGAAATGGTCTTCAGTATAAAGTAAGTTATTAGCAACCGCACTCGTTGAACTATCCGCTTCAACTGCCTGCTTATCTCCTGAGCCTTTATAAAGTAAATTATTAATTGGAATAAAGTAAGTATTTTTTTCTTGACTGACAACACCAGCAGTTGCGGTATTCCAACTATCTATCACATTTTGCATGACCGTAAGGTCTGGAAAGTTAAGATAAAATGGATTATAAATTCCTAAGACATAGATTTGTGCTTGAGGATTATCTTCACGAATTTTATCCAATAACTTTTTAACTCTTGCCTGATAAAGCTCTTCTGGCTTAACAAAGTCCTTTTCAGTCATTGAAGATAATTTAGTCACATTATCTCGAATGACTTTTAGTACATCGTTGCCTCCAATTGTAATCGTGATGATATTGGCTTTTTTAAGTCCATCAGTAATTTTCTTACTTTTCATCATGCGATTATAGATTTGAGTACTTGTATCTCCAGCCTTTCCGAAATTTTGACTACTGACAGAGCCGCCAGTAGAATTTTCAATCTCTTTGGCAAAAAGTGGAACAAATCCACCTTGTCCAGTAGCATCCCCCACTCCTTCTGTCAGTGAATCTCCCAAAGCAGCATAGGACAGATGTTTTACTGACAAAGCCGATACTTTCTTCTCAGTTCTAAATCGGTCACCAGCTTTTGGAAAAGCAAGTAAAAACAAGCCTAAAATTAGCAAAATTGCCAGCAAAAAGCCGGCAAATGTACGTATAAAATTCTTCATCATATTCTTTGCAATCCTCCCTAGTTTTTCAAAAAATAAAATTGCAAATTAGTTTTTTCATTCGTAATCAATCATAATTGCCCAAGCCCCAGGACCTGTATGTGTGGCAATTGTTGTATTGGTGTCCAAAATTGAAATAGGTTTTTCAACAAATTTTTGTAAGACATCTTTGGCTTTTTGTGAAAACTCCAAACCTTGCGCATGAGAAATTCCAATTTCACGAATTTTACGTCCAGAACTACTGATAGTATCTGATAATTCTTCAAGCCATTTGTAAAAAGTTTTGCTTCCACGTCCACGCAAAAGTGTGTTTAATTCGCGGTCTTTTAATGTCCCAATCACCCGAACTTGTAAAAGACTTCCAAAAAGTCCTGTCATTCGACTGACGCGGCCACCTTTAACCAAATTTTCTAAAGTTGAAAATCCGATGAAAAGTTCAGTATTTTCCCGAATATATTTAATTTTTTCTAGAATTTCTTCTTTGGTTGCCCCAGTTTTTGCGAGACGCGCTGCTTCGACCACTTGGAATTTTTGAGCTTGGTCAGTAAAATCACTATCAATGACGGTGACATTACGTCCTGAAAGCATTCCCCCTTGGCGTGCTGCTTCAACTGTTCCTGACAAAGCTTCTGTTAAATGAATAGAGATAATCTCATCATCCTCAGCAGCAATTTTTTCATAAACCTCGGCAAAAACACCAACTGGTGGCTGACTTGTTTTAGGCAAGTTTTTTGATGCAGCCATCTTGACCATGAAATCTTCAAACTTCAAGTCGTCGTCTGAATACATTGTTCCATCGATCGTTACTGACAACGGAACAATAGTAATGTCAAGTTCGCGAGCAAGTTCTGGCTCAATCGTAATGGATGAATCTGTCACAATTTTTATTGGCATATTTACTATTTGAACTTACGCTCACTCTATATGAGAGAGTCGTTCGTTCAATTCCTTTTCTATACAATTTGTGCTATCATATATTATAACAAATTTTCAGTTGGAAAGAGCAAAAAAGGTTGAAAATATTATTTTTTTGATTTCAAAACAAATCATAAAATTGCTCAAAAGCTGAATAAATCAATAAATTGGAGAGAACAAATGGAAGAAACACAAGGTTCAAGAACCTATCAGATTCTCAATGAGATTTTCAATGCGATAACTCATGGAGCAGGAACCGGCTTAGCAATTGCCGCCTTAGTTCTTCTCGTGATTAAAGGTGCTGCTTCTGGGTCTGCACTTGAAGTTGTTGCTTTTACAATCTATGGAGCCTCATTAGTAATTCTTTTTCTGTGTTCCACATTAGCACACAGTTTACATTTTACTAAAGCGGTCAAAGTTTTTCGAGTTTTTGACCATAACGGGATATTCTTTTTAATTGCTGGAACCTACACGCCCTACTGTTTAGTTGCTTTAAATAATTGGTTAGGTTGGATTGTGCTAGCAGTGATTTGGATTTGTTCTATTTTAGGGATTGTCTTAACTTCAATTTACTTACCAAAATGGGGTAAAACTCCTAAATTATCAACCGTTTTATATGTTGTTCTTGGTTGGATGATTTTGATTGTCATTTATCCTTTATGGAATGCCCTACATCCAGTTGGATTTTGGCTTTTAGTTGCAGGAGGCGTGGTTTATTCCGTCGGAGCGCTTATCTATCATTTTAAATTCCGTTTCGCTCACGTGGTTTGGCACCTCTTTGTTTTACTGGCTGCAATCCTCATGTTCTTCTCTGTTTATCTTTATGTGGGATAAAATAAAAAAACCGTTTGCTAAGCGGGTTTTTTTATTTATAAACTATACCAATAACATATCCTTCCAATCGTTTTTTCAAAAACTCCGACTCTTCCACATAAATCTTTGTTTGAATCGTTTTTTTCAAATTTGAATAGTGAAGAATCACTTGATGAGAACCCGGAAATTCACATAAAATTTGCGAAATTTTTTGATTATATTTCTCATCTCTTAAATTTAACCAAAGTTTTTTATCAGTTTCCAAAGCTGGACTCATTCGGTCAGCGACAAGCTGTAATTCATCATTACGTTCGGTTACTTTCCCACTAATCAGGTAGAATTTTCCTTGCTCAAGCTCACTCGAAAATTGACGATAAATCTCTGGAAAAAGAGTAACATCAAAATTCTCACGACTATCTGACACAGTTAAAAATGCCATTGTTTGCCCTGTTTTTGTTCGATGGGTCCGAATATAATTAATCTCAACCAAAATCGTCATTCTACTATTTTTGACAAGATTAGCAATTGGCGTGAAATTTCCTGAGAATCTCTGAGCCAAACTTTGTAAAGGATGGGGCGTTACACCAATCCCTAACAGATTTTTCTCAAAATCATATTTTTCTGTTTCTGAATAATCCTCTGCTTCATGATAAGCAAAACCGCCACCAGAACTTGCCATAAAAATATCATCACTATAATAATTTAGTAAGTTAGCATGGTCAGCCAAATTATAAGCCAATTTCCCTCGATTAGAATCAGCATAATCAAAAGCACCAATTTGGATTAGTGGTAGAATACTTTCTTTTTTATGAAAATTATTGGGTAATTTCTCAACAAAATCTGCCAAATTCTTATATGATTGATTTTCAACAATCCATTTTGCCAAATCGCGAGAAATTCCTTGAACATGAGCTAATCCTAATCGAATCTTTTTATTTTTTACAAAATCACCAATTTTCATCTGATTAATATTTGGTTTTTCAATCTCAAAACCATTGTCCAAAGCATCTAAAATCATGACTTCCCGTTTACGGTCACGTAATTGTATTTCGTAAAATTCATCAGGGAAATGTGCCTTAAAATAAGCGATTTGAAAAGCAAGCGCTCCATAAGCGAAGCCATGCGAACGGTTGAAGCCGTAATTGGCAAAACGTTCAATCAGGTCATAAATTTCTTCTGCTTTTTCTTTAGAATGACCCATTTCTCCTGCAGAAATTAAGAAATCCTCGCGCAGTTTCTCCAACTCGGACCCTTTTTTCTTAGAGATTGCTCGTCTAAGAAGGTCAGCCTTTCCAAGAGAAAATCCGGCAAAAGCTTGAGCCACTTGCATGATTTGTTCCTGATAAATCATAATTCCATAAGTCGGCTTTAAGATTTCACTGATAGAATCATCGACAACTGGAACAATTTCTTTTCCATGGCGTCTGGCAACAAATTGTGGAATAAACTGTGATGGACCGGGACGGAAAATCGAGGTTGCATCAACAATATCATCAAATTTGCTTGGTGCAAGGTTTCTTAGAAAACGTCGCATTTGCGGATTTTCAAACTGAAAAATTCCCATCGTATTTCCAGCTCTAAAAAGTGCCAATGTCGCTTCATCTTCTAAATCTATTTTTAACGGGTCAATATCAATTTTTTGACGTTTTTTCACCAAATCACGTAATCTCGAAATGATAGTTAAATTACGTAATCCCAGGAAGTCAATTTTTAGAAGCCCTATCGCTTCCACATCTGGTGCCTCATATTGAGTCAAAGCTAAATCTTCTGACGGTTTTAATGACACATAATTCACCAAAGATTCTTCAGAAAGAACAACACCTGAAGCATGTGTTGAAGTCTGGCGAGGCATTCCCTCAATTCGTCTGGCGACTTCATAAATTCGTTTTAATTTTCCATTTTTCAATACTTCGGCTTTAAAACGTTGATTATTTTCATATTCATCAGCCAGAGTTCCAAAACGGCGAACAAGCATCCGAGTCAAATTAGATAATTCAGCTTCGGTCATTCCAAAAGCTTTACCGACATCTCTGAGCGCCTGTCTTTTTCCTAAAGTTGAAAAAGTGACAATTTGTGCTACATGGTCTGAACCATAACGATTTTTCATATAGGCCAGTAACTCAGCACGACGGTCATCAGGCATATCAATATCAATATCGGGCATGGCCACTCGTTCTGGATTCAAAAAACGTTCAAAGAAAAGATTATGTTTGACAGGGTCAACCTGAGTGATTCCCAAAACATAGGCAACCAAAGACCCAGCAGCCGACCCACGCCCCATTCCGCAATAAATGTCTTGTTCACGCGCATAGCGCAACAAATCCGCGACAATCAAAAAATAATCATCAAATCCCATTTGGTGAATGACTGACAACTCTTTTTCTAAACGCTCCTGATATACTGACAAATCAATCATCGTTGATTCTTCAGCTAAAGCATTTGCCAGACTTACTGACGAAATTCCTGTCAGTGATTTTTTTTCTTCAAGTCGGGCAGACAGTCCTAAAATCGCTTCTTCTCGGAGATGTTCAACTGCTTCCCTTTTCTTATCAAATCTCGGAAGTTCCAATTTTTCATCAAATTGATAAGCAATTTTTGCTGTTAATACTGACAGATTTGTCAGTGCTTGCGGAAAATATTTCTGAAAATAAGATTCATAAGCTTCTGGTCTTTGGAGCAATTCATTTGAACTGACCGTCAAACTTTCGTCAAAGGAAAGCCCATCACGCACCGCGTGCAAAATAGCTAAAATTTCATTATCAGCAAAATTCAGATAACGAACTGCTGGAAAAGGAAGGGTTGGTAAATTAAATTTAGTTCCTTTATCTGTCTGCTGGTCAATCCCAATATAGGCTTCGTCGGCAAATGCTGCAAGCTCTGATAGCTCACTTAAAGCCCCATAAGTTTCTGGAATAACCAGTGCGATTCCTGACAAATGATTTTGAATATCAGAAAATTGACGTCGATCATAATTATGAAATGTTGAAATCCGAAGTAAGTTTTTATAACCTTCTGTATTTTTAGCAATAAAAGAAAAAGAAACTGGCAAACCCCGCCATTCAAAATTTAATTCAATACTAATAACTGGTTGTAAATTAAGCATTTGAGCTTTTCTGACAAACCGAAAGGCTGCATGGAGGTTTCCCACATCACAAATTCCGACCGTTTTATAGCCTAAACGTAGAGCCCCTTCCAAATAATCGTCTAGTTTAACAACACTATCTAAAAAACTGTATTCTGTTTTTGTATTTAAGGGTGCAAACATTTTCTCCTCCTTTCTCTTAGAACCAATCATAACTTCTTACAAATTTATATTACTTTTATTATACTATATTTTACCTTTAACTTGGACTAAGTTTAAATAAAAGAAAAAACAAGAATCTTCATTCTTGCTTTATTTCAACTCACTATCGAACAGCGACAGCATATTTGCGTGCATTATAAATTGTTTCGAAAGTTGCCCGATTTAACCAATAAGAGCCACTGATTGAATCAGAAACATGAACCTGATTGCTTGATTTATTAAAGCCATCCAAAGTCACTGCTTGATTATTATTTACTGCTGAGCCAAATGGCCAAGCACCCCAACGAACCGGTTGAAAATTAATCGTTACCCAAACCACTACTGGATTTCCATTTTTAACTTCATTGATTAATCCATCAACGCTTGTTCCTGAAATATTTTGAACATTTGTATCATATTTTTTGGCCCAATTTGACAAAGGACCCGGATAAATAGCTGAATATACATTTGATGCTTCAACAAATGGACTACCTACGAAACCACTATTTGGACTTCCATCTGTTGATTTGGGAATTGTATTTAAAAATTGTACCAAGCCCCAGTTAGTAATTTTTCCTTTATATTGCAGAGCTTGCAATAAAGCAGCTCCTTCACAACCACTCGGTGCTCCCAAAGCATATTGGTCATAATTACGAACCCCCAACAAACGATAATTATCATTATTTGTTTGTCCATTATTAGCAGCGTACCAAGCCACGCCTTCATTACGCCAACCAGCTTTTACTAACGAATCTCTTTCATAACTAATTAAAGTATAGTGATGCCAACCACTATTAGGATTGTAGACACGATAAACTGGAATCCCTGTATTAGCTGCCGAATTAAAACTTATAGATTCATAATTCCAACCATGTTTTCTTAAATCATCACGCTCATAGGCACTCAAGGTATAAAAGTGCTCACCACTATTTGGATTATAAAGTCGATAAACTGGTGAACCACTCTCTGGAGCTTGCCATCCCACTCCTTCATAATTCCAACCAATATTTTTTAAAGAATCCCGTTCATAAGAATTTTTTGTATAAAAATGCTCACCAGAATTTGCATTGTACATTCTATAAACTGCTAGGGTTTGTGCTTGAGTCGCTGGTGCAACTGCCATTCTTGAACGAAGACTTACTGAATCATTCTGACCTAATTCTTCTTTAGGAGCTTGTGTTTCATTCGCTTCAGATTGACCTGCTTTTACTGGTGCTTCTAAAACAACATTATCACCATTAATAGTTGTTGTCCCTCCTGGAACCTCGTTGGCCAAAGCTTTACCTTGACTCAAAAATACAAGCGCCACAAGCGCACTCCAAAATACAATGTTTTTTTTCAAAATTTACTCCTTTTAATATTTACTTAGGAAGAACTGACCATGCTGGACGTCCTGCATTCCAATCGTCAGAGAGTTGTGAGGGATGTGCCCATAATCGCTCAACTGAGTTACTACCTGTAATCCTATTCAAAGGATCATGTACGGTTGTATAGCCATTATTGTATCCTGAAAGAACGACAAAGTGAGAAATCTTAGGATAAGTATAAAGCCACTCCATACCATAGATAACAGGTTTGTTTGATCTCAATTCATTAATTAATTGCTCTTTTGTTGTAATCTGGTTCATCTGCATTCCGTAGTAATTCAAAGTTTTCACTACAGTCTGTCCATCAATACCATCTCCGGGAATATTAGGATTATTATAGTTTCCGATTTGATTAGCTGTTCGAGCAATCTGGACAGGATTGTAATTAGCACCATATCCATTTAAAATCATGGCAATTGATGTGGGGCCGCAGCCCTCTGGGGCCATGGTTGAATCACCCACCCTTACATTTGCCCAGCGTGGATCATTTTGATATAAAAAATTAGAATGCCAAACTGGTTGCCGAGAAATAGTGTTATCATTGGGATTTCCATAGGCATTTGCATAAAAGGCTATTCCTTCATTTGACCAACCTAGGCTAGTTAAATTGTTCTGTTCTCCAGCACTAGTTGTATAATTATGCTGACTATTATGCGCATTGTATGCCCTATATATTGGAATATTTCCACCCGAAACAAAAGCAATCAACTCATAGCGCCAACCACGATTCACTAAGTTCTGCTTTTCATAAGCACTTGTAGTATAAAAATGAACACCAGCGTTTGGATTGTAAAGACGATAGACAGGAGCCCCACCAGTAACTGGTTCATAACTTTCAATCCCTTCGTAATTCCATCCTACATTATGTAAGGAGGTTGCTTCATAAAGATTTTCAGTATAGAAATGTTCACCAGAATTTGAATTATACATCCGGTAAAGGGGCACATTTGTAGAAGCTTGAGCATGGACAGTTCCAACTCCTATCATCGTCAAAGAAAGTAAAAGCAAAAGCTCTTTTTTAATTTTCATAGTTTCTCCTAAACTTGAAACACCAAATCTAATTCAATCATTTCTGGTGTATAAAAATCCATTATTACTTATTCTTTACTTTCAATATATAGTGGTAGTGTAAAATAAGTTGTGTAAACACAAAAAGGAATAAATCCGTTATAGTAGAGTTGCGAAACATTACTAGAAAGAGATTTATTCCTATGACTCAGTTTACCACAGAACTACTTA
>SKDZ01000262.1_pt1 | contig 31878 bp, 37 predicted proteins | sample 4826551 | NCBI WGS metagenome assembly SKDZ01 (sample SAMN11008822, study PRJNA524170) | human gut metagenome | biome: Human fecal sample; material: Feces; isolation source: fecal sample from pouch patient p12, p15 | host: Homo sapiens | place: Israel: Tel-Aviv | collected 2016-02-02 | reverse complement strand
TGGTGTTCTCAAATCTGAGATGTTTTATGGTTTTGAGAATACTTTTCAATCACTTGATGAGCTTGAAGAAGCTATTACTGATTACATTTTTTACTACAACAACAGACGTATCAAAACTAAACTAAAACATACTAAGATTAGTAGTGAGGAAATCTCCGACGGGAGAATTCTTCACTACTTTTTATGTTAAAGTAGAGGTGTCTTGTTAAGTCGCTAAGTCCTTAGGCGCTAGACGTCGTATCTAAAACTGGCAAGACATCTGTTTTAGTTAAAATCTGTTCAAAGTATGTGGGACGTTTAACGTCGTGTATTGAAAATGAGATGACTAAAACCAGAAATAATTCAAGACGAAAGAGGTAAGATTATGCGAACAGTGTTTGGAATTGATGTGAGTAAGGCGAGTTCGGAAGTAGCTATTTTAGTTAATGGAGAAAAGGTTCACGGCTACACGATGCCCAATGATTGTATTGGCTTTTCACGTCTCCTCAGCGACCTTGACTTTGTCTATCGACCAGAGGTCATTTTTGAGGCAACAGGTGTTTATTCGCGTCGCCTTCAAACCTTTCTTGAAAATAATGACTACACTTATACTCGGCTGAATCCCTTAGAAGCAAAAAAGCAGCTAGATAGCCTACGTGTTCGTAAAACCGACAAGATTGACGCTGAGAAACTCGCACTATCACAATTTAGTCTCAATCGTAAGCCATCTTATGTTCAAAAGAGTGTTTATCAAGAGTTGCGTGATTTAAGTCGTTTCTATCAAAACCTGACTGAAGACATTGTCCGTACCAAAAATCGACTTCATAAGGCCTTACAGGTCACTTTTCCAGAGCTGGAAACACTTTTGTCAGCACCAACAGGTAAACAATATTGGTCCCTAGTAACTGCTTTTCCAAGTAAAGACTTTATCTTGGATTGGAGCGAAGCTGACTTAACTAAAGTTATTCGTCAATCAACAGCTAAACGTATGTCAGACAAGCGTGTATCTTATTTGGTAACCAAGTTACTTGAGCTAGCTAAACAATCTTATTGTGCAGTTAAGAAAGCCTCTCCGATGATTGAAGAGGTTAGATACTATGCACAAGAGTTGCTTAGACTTACAGAACGCCGACAAGTTACTTTAGATAACATGATAGAACTAGCTCAGCCTTTACCAGAATATGATATTCTGCTTTCTATTCCTGGTATTGCAGAGACTACTGCAACAAGCATTATTGGCGAATTGGGAGACGTTCGTCGGTTTCAGTCTGCCAATCAAATCAATGCTTTTATCGGTATTGATTTGAGACATTACGAATCTGGGATTTATCTGGCTCAGGAACACATTACCAAACGGGGTAACCCTTATGCCAGAAAGATTTTGTTCAAGACAATTCACAATATCACCACGGCTGGACATTATCATCCTTGTCATATTGCCGAATTTTACGAGAAAAGAAAACGACAATCGCAAGTGATTTCAACTAAATCAGCTACGATTGCCGCTATGCACCGTCTTATTCGGACGATACATTACCTCATTGTGCACAACAAACTTTATAACTACGATTTAGCTAAAAGTCACTAAAAGTTTTATGCACTATCATTTTAGCACCTTATTAAAAATATAGCTAGATAGGGTGTTGTTTTGTTGTGCACTGTTTCCTGTTAAATAAAGGAAATTACTCCTATACCAGTTAAATAGAGTAGCTTCTGGTAATAATTTCTTCTAAAAATCGTTGATATACTTGACAAATAGTAGAAAAGGACTTAGTCCTGTGCAATACAGAACTAAATCCTTTCACTAATATTTTTTGTCCAACTTTTTGGGGTCAGTACAAAGAACCTGACAAGCTTCTTTTTTAGTCTATTGGAAGCTTTCTAGCGACTAGCGGTTGGCGATTTTCAAAAATCAAAAAATAGTGTATAATAAAAAGGTTACGACTGCCACCAAGCTTTTTTAATGAGCAAGTTTTTTGCTGGCAGCATGCGTTTAACTATGGATTGAGAGGAGACAGATGAGAAAAGAGATCTCTCCTGAAATGTACAACTACAACAAGTTTCCTGGTCCACAGTTTGTGGCCTTTCCTGACCGTATTAAAAGTGAAACGATTGAGTTGTTCATTTTGGAAAATACAAAAGATGCCCTTGATGTGACTGTCTTTAGCCAACGTTTTTCAGATATTTTGCTCAAATACGATTACATTGTTGGTGACTGGGGCAACGACCAGTTACGTCTTAAGGGATTTTATAAAGATGACAGATATGTCAAAAAATCACGTTGCATTTCGCATTTAGAAGACTATTTAAAAGAATATTGTAATTTTGGGTGTGCTTACTTTGTGCTCGAAAACAAGGCACCGAGAAAGGAAAAGGCAGATGAGCGCCGAAAAGGTAAAAGCAGCCGACATAGCAAGCGCTCAGCGTCCGCATCAAAAGAAATGAATGACAAAGAGCGTAAACGCTCTCATCACAAATCTTTTACCAAAAAACACCACTCTGATAAAAAACAAAAACCACTGACTGAACGTCAGACCAAAAAAGAAGTTACTTCGACATCACACCATTTTGTGATTTCCAAAAAGAAACGATAGAAAGGATTTTGTATTTACAACATGCAAACAGAAACAAAAGAAGTTAAGCCTTCTATTTATGGCTTGACACGCGATGAATTGATTGAATGGGCGATTGAACACGGGGAAAAGAAATTCCGTGCGACACAAATTTGGGATTGGTTGTACCGCAAACGCGTCCAATCTTTTGAAGAAATGACCAACATCTCTAAAGACTTTATCGCGGTTTTAAATGAGAATTTCTGCGTCAATCCTTTGAAACAACGCATTGTTCAAGAAGCTTCTGACGGAACGGTGAAATACTTATTTGAATTGCCAGATGGCATGCTGATTGAAACCGTATTGATGCGTCAACACTATGGTTTGTCAGTCTGCGTGACGACCCAAGTGGGTTGTAACATCGGTTGTTCGTTTTGTGCCAGCGGTTTGATTAAAAAACAACGTGACTTGACCAGCGGTGAAATCACATCACAAATCATGATGGTGCAAAAATACTTTGACGAACGTCATCAAGGTGAACGCGTCAGCCACGTGGTGGTCATGGGAATTGGTGAACCATTTGATAACTATGACAATGTGCTGCGCTTTTTACGCACCATTAACGATGACAATGGGTTGGCTATTGGTGCCCGCCATATTACCGTATCAACTTCAGGTTTGGCTCATAAAATCCGTGAATTTGCCCAAGAAAGCTTGCAAGTCAACCTTGCGGTTTCTCTTCACGCGCCAAACAATGAATTGCGTTCTCAAATCATGCGCATCAACCGTTCATTCCCACTGGAAAAACTCTTTTCAGCGATTGAATACTACATTGAAACCACTAACCGCCGTGTAACCTTTGAATACATCATGCTAAACGGTGTCAATGATTCGCCAGAAAATGCTCAAGAATTGGCTGATTTAACCAAGAAAATCCGCAAATTATCTTACATCAACTTGATTCCTTACAACCCTGTATCAGAGCACGACCAATATAGCCGCTCAAGTAAGGAGCGTGTGGCAGCCTTCTACGATGTGCTCAAGAAAAACGGCGTTAATTGTGTGGTGCGTCAAGAACACGGAACTGATATTGATGCGGCTTGTGGTCAATTGCGTTCAAATACCATGAAAAAAGACCGTCAAAAAGCAGCGGTGAAAGAGCAAGCAGATGCCTAATTGGTTGGATAGCCGTGGGGAACTCGTGCCTTCCATGCGTCGTCTAACGCGCATCTTGGTAATTCTCTACGCCCTCATGGTAGCTTGGATGTGCTTTTCTCCACAACCCATTATCATTGATGGTGTCGAAACCCCAAACTTGATTGCTTACGGTCGTTTGCGTTTATTGCTTGTACCTTTTAATACCTTTTTGTCCTTTGGGCAGTTAGAAGGTTTCAAGGAAATCTTTTGGGTCATTCTCCAAAATGTCATGAATGTCTTTTTACTCTTTCCTTTGATGTTGGGCTTGATTGCCCTTTTTCCAAGGTGGCGAAGTCTGAGCCAAGCAGCGCTTTTAGCCTTCTTGATTAGCCTAGGCATTGAAAGCACGCAATTGTTGGTGGATGTCTTGTACAATGCCAACCGTGTTTTTGAGATTGATGACTTATGGACAAATACCTTGGGTGGTGTGCTGGCCTTTCTGGTTTATCGCTGGCTGGTGCGCCTTCTTAACCCAAGTCATTAACCAATTTGCCTTGGCAGATTGGTTTTTATGATGTAAACGTTCTCCTAGGTTTTACAAGTTTCCGTAGGCGTATTATAATGGTAGGTATGGCAAATGAAAATGTTCGAATTGTTTTAAACCAAGAGATTGCTCAGCAGCTCCATTTGAAGAAGGGGCAGGTGGTAGAAGCGGAGTTAGATGTCAATCGCCTGCTCATCCAAACGGGCGAAGAACCCAAGCGTCAGACGCTATCCAGCTGGGTCGTCATCGTGGCAACACTGGTTCTATGTTCGCTTTTTTATGCCCTTAGTGCTCTTCAAAATAGAAACCAAATTTTATTAGTGGGGGATTATTCGATTATTACCTTCCTGATTGCTTTTGCGGGGGTTTTAGGGATGACGGTTTTCACCATCAATTTGATTCGAAACCGTCAGCTATTTTTAGGAGGACTAAAGGCGCGTGTATTCTGGCGGATGTTGCCTATCATCGTGGCATCTTTTACGGTGATTTTGCTGCTGGCTTTGCTGGCTTTGGGCTGGCTTTTGGAGCAGATTTTCACAGGAGCATCCTTTGACAAATTCACGGCTAGCTTGATTTTGGGCGCTGCCCTTTATGCTGTCAGCGTTTTTTGGGGACAAATAGCAGAGCAGATTAGGGCGACTTGGTTGACCACTGTATTTACCATTATCATGATTAGCGGTGTCTTTGCTTCCATGGCTTCCAATAGTTCTAGGGAATGGTGGCACTTTAACCTGAGTTTCCTAGGCACGCAAGAGGCAAGGGACAGTTGGCAATTCAACTTGACTTTGATGCTGTCTGCCTTGATTTTAGTGACCTTGGTAGATTACCTCTTTGTCGCCTTGGGTGAAAAATACGCTAAAAACTGGAAATTGACGCTGATGCGCGTGATGTTGACCTTGCTGGGGCTTGATTTGGGAGCGGTTGGTTATTTCCCAAATAATGCCAATTCTCATGTTCTTCATACGCGTGTGGCAGGCTATTTGGTTTTGATTATCATCGCTTTAATCATCAGTGTTCGCTGGCTACTGCCCAATGTCACCAAGGACTTTTTGATTATGTCTTACGCCATTGGTGGCATGCTAGTTGTCTTGCAGATTGCCTTCCAAGGTGTGCACTACTTGTCTTTGACTGCCTTTGAAATCAGCGCTTTCTTGTTGGCCTTTACTTGGCTGATAAGGCTGTTCAACCACTTAGAGCAACTCATCGTGACGGATAAGAAAATCGTGCACCTAACCATTGAATAAAAAAACTCATCTCTTAACCTCGTTTGGTTAAGAGATTTTTTAATGAAAACAATATTTTTAGAAAATTTAAAAAATCTATTGACAAGCCTATTTGAAGCTCGTATAATATAAGGCAATCAGAAAGTAACAGAAAATGATTTTCAGGGAGCCTATGGTAACTGCGAATGGGTAATGTTTTTTTGTGAAAATTGGGCTGATGGTAATGGTTGAAAATAACACATGTTTTTCAGGTAGGCACCCCTTATCGTGCAACTCCTTGTTGGAGGAGATAGAGATGACGGCAGTTTAATAGCTTTTTTCCGTCAAAATGAGGTGGCACCGCGCTAAAATAGACGCCCTCACACAGATAGTTTTTTTCTGTGTGAGGGTTTTTGTTTTATATGGTGATAAGATTTTCAATCCTATAATAGTGAAATGAACGCTGATGATCTAGGCAGGTTATGGGCGGCAAGTTTCAGGTAGGCACCCCTTATCGTGCAACTCCTTGTTAGAGGAGATAGAGATGACGGCAGTTTGATAACTTTTTTCCGTCAAGATGAGGTGGCACCGCGCTAAATAGACGCCCTCACACAGCTATTTTTTGCTGTGTGGGGCTTTTTCTTTACCTTGGAGGTGACTGATGAAAAGACGCGATAAAGGCTGGCGAATCAGCTGATAACCCAAATATTTCAAGAATAGAAAGGACTATGTATGAGAACGATTTTAACAGCTGATACTTTGACGCCTATTTTGGCTTACTTACGCATTCAAGGAAAACATAAGGTTATCTTGGAGTCTATTCCCAGAGAAAAAGAAAATGCTCGTTTTTCCATCGTGGCTTACAATCCCGTTTTTGACATCAGTTTTGACGAGGGCAAGTTGATTCAAAATGGAAAGGAGATTGCGGCAGATCCTTTGGATTACCTCAATCATCTAACGGTTAAAAATAGTGAGAGTGATTTGCCTTTTGCTGGTGGGGCAATTGGTTTTGTGGGTTATGACATGATCGGGCTTTATGAGGCGATCGGGGATATTCCCAAGGATACCATTGGCATGCCAGATCTGCGTTTCTTTGTTTACGAATCTTATGTGATTTTTGACCATAAAACCGAAAAAGTCCACGTGGTTGAGGATAATTGTTATAGCCAGCGTGATCAAAAAGCTATGCGTCAAGCGCTTGACAAGGTAACTAAGGAGTTACAAACGCAAGTTGACAAGGAATGTGCGCCCCTAAGGCCTTACTCTTTGGATTTTAAACCGCATATGGAAAAGGCGGCTTTTGAAAAGATGGTGGAAAAGGCTAAGCGCTACATTCGTGAGGGGGATATGTTTCAATGTGTGCTGAGTCAGCGCTTTTCAAGTCCCTTTTCTGGTGAGCCTTTGGATTATTATCGTCAGTTGCGCGTGGCTAATCCGTCTAATTACCTTTATTTCTTTGATTTTGGGGATTATCAGATTATTGGAGCTAGTCCAGAGAGTCTGGTATCGGTGAAAAAAGATGTGGTAACCACCAATCCCATTGCTGGGACGCGTCCGCGGGGGCAAAATGATGCTCAAGATGCTGCGTTAGCCAAGGATTTACAAACCGACGTCAAAGAAACGGCTGAACATCGTATGTTGGTGGACTTGGGCCGAAATGACATTGGCAAGATTTCTCAAAATGGAACGGTCAAGGTTACGACCTATATGGCGGTGGAATATTTTCGCTACGTCATGCATTTGACTAGTGTGGTTAAGGGAAAATTGCTGCCTGGGGTGCAGAGCATTGAAGCCTTGAAGGCGACCTTGCCTGCTGGTACGGTATCAGGTGCGCCAAAAATTCGAGCCATGAAACGTATTTACGAATTGGAACAGGAAAAACGCGGTGTTTACGCAGGTGCTATTGGTTATTTGTCTGCCTCGGGTGATATGGATTTTGCCATTGCCATTCGCACCATGATTCTCAAAAATCAGCGAGCTTATGTGCAAGCAGGAGCAGGAATTGTTTACGATAGCGTAGCAGAAAAGGAATTTGCTGAAACGCTCAATAAAGCCAAAGCCATGACACGAATAGGGGAAAGCAGTTGATTTTATTAGTTGATAATTATGCTTCATTTACCTACAATTTAGCCCAATACCTAGGAACCTTTGCTGAGGTTCAGGTCTTGCGAAATGACGACGTAGGCTTAGAAGTGGCAGCCCAAGCAGCAGACGCTTTGGTCTTATCCCCAGGTCCAGGTTGGCCAGCCGACTCTGGAAAAATGGAGGCTTTGATTGAGACCTTTGCGAAAGAAAAGCCTATTTTGGGGATTTGCCTTGGGCATCAAGCCATCGCTGAAACCTTTGGCGGTCAGCTTGGACTTGCTCATAAGGTCATGCACGGCAAACAAAGTGAGATGGCAGTGATAGCAGATTCACCGCTTTTTGAAGGAATGGGAAGTACTTTGCTGATTATGCGCTACCACTCCATCGTGGTGACGGATTTGCCTAAGGGATTTGAGGTGGTGGCCAAAACAACTGATGACCAAGAAATCATGGCCATTCAACATCAGGAATTACCGATTTACGGGCTGCAATTTCACCCAGAAAGCATAGGAACGCCAGATGGCTTGCAGATGATAGAGCAATTTGTGCAATTGGTTAGGGAAGATAAAGGGAGAAGAGAAAATGAAAGAAGTATTTCATCAAATGGCTAATGGAGAAGATTTGACACAAGAACAAGTAGAAGCTTTGTTTGACGCGATTTTAAATCAAGAGGTGTCTGAAAGCGAGTTGGCTGCTTTTCTTATGGGGCTTAGGATCAAGGGAGAAACATCTGCTGAGATTACAGGCATTGTGCGAGCGCTAAAACGCCATGCGGTTTCTCTGCCACAGACCTTTGAAGATGCCATGTGTAATTGTGGGACAGGCGGCGACCAATCTTATAGTTTCAATATCTCGACAACAGCTTGCTTTATTTTAGCGGCGGGTGGCATTCGGATGGCCAAGGCTGGTAATCGTTCGGTGTCGTCACAATCTGGCTCTGCCGACGTGCTGGAGGCTTTAGGTATTAACATTGCGGCTGCTCCTGAAACCTTAGCCCAAGCCTTGCAAGAAGTGGGACTTGCCTTTATCTTTGCCCAAACCATGCATCCAGCCATGCGTTTTATTGCTCCAGCCCGCAAGACACTTGGCATTCCGACTATTATGAATTTGGTAGGCCCTTTGGCCAATCCCTTGGACCTTGAAACGCAATTGATGGGCTTGTACAGTGAGGATTTGCAGGGAACAGCTGCTCAAGTGATGCAGCAATTGGGGCGTAAGCGTGCCATTATCATCACAGGCCCCAATCACATGGACGAAGCCGCTCTTTACGGTACCAACACCTACACCCTCCTCGACAATGGCCATATCAGCCAACACCAATTTACTTATCAAGATCTTGGCATGCCAAAAGTCACTTTGGATGACATTGTCGGCGGAGATGCCAAGGAAAACGCCGCTATTTTACTCAGCGTTCTTAACAATGAACCTAGTCCCTATCTGGAAACAACAGCGCTCAATGCGGGACTTGGTTTTTACGCCAATGGCAAGGTGGCTAGTCTGGAAGAAGGCATTGCCTTGGCTCGTCAATTGTTGGCAGATGGTTCTGCCTTAGCCAAATTGCAGCAACTCAGAGAGGTACAAGTATGACACAGACATTTCTTTCGCGCATTTTAGCCGAAAAAGCCAAGGAAGTTGAAACGATGGCAACCGAAGAATTGCACCCCTTGCGTGATACCTACAAGCTTTACGATTACCTCAAAAGTCACCCTAAGCAGTTACAAGTGATTGCAGAAGTGAAAAAAGCCAGTCCCAGCTTTGGCGATATCAATCTTGACGTGGCTATTGACCAGCAAGCAAAATGCTATCAAGAAAACGGGGCAGCCATGATTTCCGTGCTGACTGACCCACATTTTTTTAAAGGCAGTATTGAGGATTTGCGTCAGGTTTCCAGTCAAGTGCGCATTCCGACGCTGGCTAAGGATTTTATCATCGATGAAAAACAGATTATTCGCAGTCGTAATGCTGGCGCAACGGTGATTTTGCTGATTGCGGCAGCTTTGCCAGAACAACGTTTGAAGGACTTGTATGATTTTGCGACCCAGTTGGGCTTAGAAGTCTTGGTTGAAACGCATCATTTGGCAGAGCTGGAAATTGCCCATCGGATAGGCGTCAAAATCATCGGCATCAACAATCGCAACTTGCAGACTTTTGAGACAGATGTACACACCAGCTTGGCTTTATCCGAGCATTTTCAAGAGAAACCTGTATATATCTCAGAATCAGCCATTTTGACCAAAACTGACGCAGCTCTAGTTGCCCCCTTCTTTAATGGGATTTTAGTGGGAAGAGCCTTGATGCAGGCGGAAAATGTAGCTGAAAAAGTGAAGGAGTTGCAGATTGACAAAGGTTAAAATTTGCGGGCTTTCAAGCAAGGAGGCGGTCAAGCAGGCCGTCAAATGCCGAGCGGATTATATCGGATTTGTCTTTGCTAAAAGCAAGCGACAGGTCGGCTTAAAACAAGCCAGCTATTTGGCACAGTTTGTTCCTAAAACCGTCCAAAAAGTAGGTGTTTTTGTAAGCCCGACCTTGCGGGAACTAAAGGAAGCGATTAGAACAGTACCTCTTGACATGGTGCAAATTCACGGAGAATGTGATGATAGCCTCTTTAATCACCTTGACGTTCCTAGCATTCGTGCCATCCCTGTTCATCAAATACTGGAAGATATCGACACCCAAGCGGACTACCTTTTATTTGACGCTCCTTTAGCTGGCTCGGGCAAGACTTTCGATTGGGACTTGTTAAAAGATAAGACCATTTCAAAACCCTATTTTTTAGCAGGTGGATTGACGGGGGACAATGTCCGAGAAGCGATAACTTTCTTTCACCCTGATGGTGTTGACGTTTCTTCTGGTGTTGAAACGGATGGTCAAAAAGATTTAGAGAAAATAGCGAGATTTATAGAAAGTGTGAAACAATGACATATAACCAACCTGATCGTAAGGGATTTTATGGAAAATTTGGTGGGCAATTTGTCCCTGAAACGCTGATGACTGCGGTGCTAGAGCTGGATAAAGCTTACCGCCAAGCAAAAGCAGATCCTAGTTTTAAAGAAGAATTGGATCAACTTTTGAAAGATTATGTGGGACGTGAAACGCCGCTTTATTATGCGGAGCGTTTGACCAAGCATTTTGGTGGGGCGAAAATTTACCTGAAACGCGAGGATCTCAACCACACAGGTGCCCATAAAATCAACAATGCCCTTGGACAAGTTTTGCTTGCTAAACGCATGGGGAAAAAGAAAATCATTGCCGAAACAGGGGCAGGCCAACACGGAGTTGCCACAGCCGCTGCCCTATTTGACATGGAGTGTACCATTTACATGGGAGAAGAAGACGTGAAACGCCAAGTTCTCAATGTCTTTCGTATGGAGTTGCTGGGGGCCAAGGTCTTTTCGGTGACCGATGGCTCACGTGTTTTGAAAGATGCGGTCAATGCTGCCTTGCGTGCATGGGTGGAAAACATCGAGGATACGCATTACGTTATGGGTTCAGCTCTTGGACCAGCCCCTTTTCCTGAAATGGTGCGAGATTTCCAATCGGTCATTGGTAAAGAAGCCAAGCGGCAATACGCGGAATTATCAGGTGGGCAATTGCCTGATGCTGTTCTGGCTTGTGTAGGCGGTGGTTCCAATGCCATTGGTTTGTTTTACCCTTTCGTCGAGGACGAATCTGTTGCCCTTTATGGGGCTGAGGCTGCTGGTCATGGATTGGATACGGAAAAACACGCTGCAACCTTTGCCAAAGGTCGTCCTGGTATTTTGCACGGGGCTTTGATGACGGTGCTTCAGGACCGTCACGGGCAAATCATGGAAGCCTTCTCCATTTCAGCTGGGCTGGATTATCCAGGTGTCGGCCCTGAGCATTGCCACTTTAAAGACATTGGCCGTGCTAGTTATGATGCCATTACAGATGAAGAAGCCTTAGAAGCCTTTATGCACCTATCTCGCTTGGAAGGTATTATCCCAGCCCTCGAATTCAGCCACGCTATTGCCTTGACCAAGAAAGTCGCCAAGCAATTGGGGCCAGATAAATCGATCATCGTCTGCCTATCTGGTCGTGGCGACAAGGATGTCATGCAAGTCAAAGAACGTTTGGAAACAGAAAGGAAGTAGCTCATGACCAAAACACTCACGCAACATTTGGAGAAAATTAAGGCAAGTGGAAAAGGGATTTTTGTGCCCTATATCATGGCAGGTGACCACGAAAAAGGCCTAGACGGTTTATACGACACCATTGCTTTTTTGGAAAATAGCAGAGCTTCTGCCATTGAAGTGGGAATTCCTTGGTCTGACCCCGTTGCTGATGGACCTGTTATTGAACTCGCAGGACAAAGAAGCTTGGCTAACGATGTGAGTTTAACAGCGATTGTTCAAAAATTACAAGAAAAACAAACGACAGTTCCTTTGGTCATCATGACTTACATCAATCCTGTCTATCGATACGGCATTGAGAAATTTATTGCTGACTTGAAAAATACGTCTGTTAAAGGGTTGATTATTCCTGATTTACCACACGAACATGAAAATATGGTAAAACCATATCTTACCGACACAGATATTGCTCTTGTGCCGCTGGTTAGCCTGACAACAGGTATTGAACGTCAAAAAACGTTATGTAAAGATGCTGAAGGTTTCATTTATGCTGTGGCTGTTAATGGCGTCACAGGTAAAACAGGTCATTACCGTGAGGATTTGGATAAACATTTGACCAATCTTAAAGCCATTGCTGACATTCCTGTTTTAACAGGTTTTGGTGTCTCAACTCCAGCGGACATTGAGCGCTTTAACAAAGTATCAGACGGTGTCATTGTTGGAACCAAAATCGTCAATGATTTGCACCAAGGTCATTTGGAAGTATTAGCAAACTTCATCCAGTATGGTGCTACCTATGCAAACTAAAAAAGCCTCCAAACGGAGGCTTTTAATCATGCGTAAATACTAGTGAGGTGAATTGTTATTAAAACAAATCAAAAATCAATTTGAGGTTTAAAACGGTTAGAACGACAGCAACCACATAGCCTAAAATGGTGTTCCACTTGGCATTGACAAACTCACCCATGATTTTCTTATTAGATGTGAAGTAAAGCAGTGGGAAGATTGAAAATGGCAGAGCTAATGAAAGAAAGACTTGAGAATAAACAATCAATTGGTCCAAAACCTCTTCTTGACTACCATACATCAAGGCTACGATAATGACGGGTGTCAAGGCTAAGAGTCGGGTAACCAAACGAATAAGCCATTGTGGCAAACGGAGTTTCAAAAAGCCTTCCATAACGATTTGCCCTGTTAAAGTACCTGTAATGGTTGAATTTTGCCCGCTGGCCAAAAGAGCGACCGCAAATAAGATTGATAGAGCTGAACTAGCCACGCTACCAGCAATGGCAGAATTTTGAAGTGCATCATACATTTGAGAAAAGGCACCAATGTCACTGGCGTGACCGTAGAACAAGGCAGCCCCCAAAACCAAGAGCAGAGAATTGACCACAAAAGCCAAACTCAACTGAATGTTGGAATCCCAAGTCATGAAGCGAACAGCTTGTTTAACAGAATTGTGATTGTCATAATCCACTTTCCGAGTTTGCGAAATGGAAGAGTGCAAGTAGAGATTATGTGGCATCACCGTTGCCCCGATAATCCCCAAGGCTAAGGTTAGCTGGCTATGCCCACCGACTTGCTTAGGATTTAAAATGGATGCGCGTGGGATATAACCTTGAAAAATACCTGACACACTAGGGTGTGAGAGGTAAACCAAATAGACAAAGATAAGTAAAATCGTTGCTATTAAGGTTGACACGATTGCTTCAATTTTACGAAACCCAAGTTTCATCAAGGATAGCAGTAAAAAGACATCCAAGACTGTCAGTAAAATACAAAAGAGCAAGGGCCAACCAAACAGCAAATGCAAGGCAATCCCAGAACCGATAACTTCTGCCAAATCCGTTGCCATCAAAGCCAACTCAATGATGACAAAGAGCACGTAACGAAGCCCTTTTGGCAAATGAGCGGCGGTTGCTTGCGCCAAGTCCTGCCTTGTCACAATGCCTAGTTTTCCAGCCATCTGTTGTAACTGCATCGCAATGAGAGATGATATTAAGACAACAGACAAAAGAACGTATTTATAAGTTGCTCCACCAACAACGCTTGTAATCCAGTTACCAGGGTCCATGTATCCAACAGCCACTAAAGCACCAGGACCGATAAAAGCTTTCAACGTGCGCCAAAAGGGAGCGTTTTGAGGAACAGCGATACTTTGATTGACCTCACCAAGTGATTTTGAGTAAGTTGTAGATATTTCCAAACCCCAACCTCTTTTCTGTATATTTCTAAAACCTATTATATCAGAAAAGTTCAAAAAATAAAGTCTATTTAACTAAAAAATTAAGCTAACTTAAAAAAGATAACTAACAAGTATCCTAAAAATAAAAAAGGCACCAAGGGAATGTGTTTGCAACGCTTTAATTTTAATAAATAGGAGAGAATGCCTGCCAAAGACCCTAGTTCAATTACCCATAATAATGCCGTAAGGCTAAGTCCTAAGCTCAAACTGGCGAGATAGAAAAAATCCCCACTGCCTATCTTAATATCTGTCATTTCTGCTAAAATCTCAAGCAAACAAAGGATGAGAAAGATAGGGGAAAGGGGAGCAAAAAAGAACAAGCCAAGTGTCGGAAGTAGCCAAGCCAGAATAGGAAAGCCAAGGGATTTCAAGTCGTAAAGGCTAAGCAAAACGCTCAGGAGAATGGTCATACAGATTTGTCCTGATAAGATATGATGGTAGTAACCGACACTAACAATTCCCAAGAAACACTCAATAAGCAAGTACCAAATGGGCAATTTAACCTGACAAAAACGGCAACGCCCACGGTTGATCAAAAAAGACAAGATGGGAATCAAGTCCCAAGTAGGCAAGGTTGTACCACAAGCTTGGCAATGACTAGCTGGCGTAATGAGGGATTTTTCAGGAAAACGCTCGACCACAACACCGATAAAAGAGGCTAAAGAAGCCCCTAGAAAAAAGAATAATAAAATGTCCATACTAGTTTATTCGAAAAATAATTAAAAAAGAGAGCATATTATTTGCTCTTTATTTAGAATTATTATAAAATAGGATTGTAAAGTAAAGGATGAGAAATCCTAAAGTGTCTCAAAATGTTATTTGACGAGGAGGTTTATTATGACTCAAACAATCACTGAAAACATTTACGCATCTGTAACACATAATATCTCACAAAAATCAACTGCTAAAAATGCCAAAACAAAAGCTGTTCTTAACCAGGCGGTCGCTGATTTGTCAAAGGCTGTCTCAATTGTTCACCAAGTTCACTGGTACATGCGTGGAGCAGGTTTCTATTACTTGCATCCAAAAATGGACGAATTGATGGACAGTCTTAATGCTTCACTAGATGAAATGAGTGAACGTTTGATTACCATCGGGGGAGCACCTTATTCAACGCTTAAAGAATTTGATGACCATTCAAAACTAGAAGAGGTGCCAGGTTCATTTGAAAAAACAATGGATGAACACTTGGCACGTTTGGTAGATGTTTATACTTATTTATCAGCTCTTTATCAAGTAGGTCTTGATGTGACTGATGAAGAAGGCGATGCACCATCTAATGATCTTTTCACAGCAGCGCAAGCTGAAGCTGAAAAGACTATCTGGATGTTGCAAGCAGAACGTGGCCAAGCATCAGGAATTAAATAAGAATTAAATAAATAGGGTAAGAATATAAGGATAGGCTTTAGGGTCTGTCCTTATTTTTATGTCCAATAAGCAGATTCTAAGAAAACGATTGCAATAGTTTGCGTTAGCGGTTGAAAATGGTTTTTTTTTTTGATAAAATGCTTATCATGAAAACTTTATTCGATGTGCAACAATTGCTAAAACGGTTTGGCATTTACATCTATATTGGGAAACGTCTTTATGATATCGAAGTCATGAAATTAGAACTTGAAAAATTGTATGAGAATGGCTTGATTGATAAGACAGAATACCTAGAGGCTGAATTAGTTTTACGACATGAGCACCGCTTAGAAATGGAGAAAGAAAATAAATGACACAAAAATTACTAGGAATCGACTTGGGTGGAACAACCATTAAATTTGGGATTTTGACCCTTAAAGGTGAAGTTCAAGAAAAATGGGCGATTGACACAAACATCCTTGAAGATGGTAAACACATCGTACCAGATATCGTGGCTTCTTTGAAACATCGCTTGGGCTTGTATGGGTTGACTAAGGACGATTTCGTTGGTATCGGAATGGGTTCTCCTGGTGCGGTTGACCGTGAAGCAAAAACAGTTACAGGTGCTTTCAACTTGAACTGGGCACACACAGAAGAAGTGGGCTATGTTATCGAACGTGAACTTGGTATTCCATTTGCCATTGATAACGATGCTAACGTTGCGGCGCTTGGTGAACGTTGGGTTGGCGCTGGTGCTAACAATCCAGACGTTGTCTTTGTCACTCTAGGAACTGGAGTTGGCGGTGGTGTTATCGCTGATGGGAACCTTATCCACGGTGTTGCAGGCGCTGGTGGCGAAATTGGTCACATGATTATTGAACCTGATAACGGTTTTGAATGCACTTGTGGTAACAAAGGCTGCTTGGAAACAGTTGCTTCTGCAACAGGTATTGTCCGTGTGGCACGCTACTTGGCTGAAAGCTACGAAGGTGATTCTAGCATCAAAGCAGCTATTGACAATGGCGATGCGGTTTCAAGTAAAGACATCTTTGAAGCGGCTGAATCTGGTGATAAATTTGCGGATTCTGTTGTTGAAAAAGTTGGTTTCTACCTTGGTCTTGCAGCAGCTAACATCGCTAACATATTGAACCCAGATTCTGTTGTTATCGGTGGTGGGGTATCTGCAGCTGGTGAATTCTTGCGTATCCGTGTGGAAAAATATTTTATCCAATACGCTTTCCCACAAGTTCGCCAATCAACTAAAATCAAAATTGCAGAACTTGGTAACGATGCTGGTATCATCGGTGCAGCTAGCCTTGCAAGCCAATTCTTAGATTAAGGGGAAAACATTGGACTGGATTATTATTATACTGGTTATCCTTGTTGTTGTGGCTTGGTTTGCGTGGAATTATTACAGCATTCGCCGTGCAGCGCATTTTATTGACAATGCTGACTTTGCAAGCCGCATTCATACCAGTCAAGTGATTGATATTCGTGAAGCGACTTCTTTTAAAGCCAAACACATCATGGGTGCACGCAACCTTCCAGCAAGCCAGATAGACTTGTCATTATCAGCTATTCGCAAGGACAAACCCGTTCTTTTGTACGCTGAAAGCAGAAGCACTACCCTTCCACGCGTGATTAGAACGCTAAAACGAGCAGGTTTTACAGACTTGTATGTCTTAAACGATGGCTTTGATTACTGGACAGGAAAAGTCAAAGAAGGCTAAATGTCTCTCTGGCTTATATGTAAAAAAGGGCTTAGCCCTTTTTTTCGTGTTAAAAAGAGTGTGAGCTATTTTTGGGAAAGCGATGTCTTAAAAGTGCTCTATATTTGAAAACATTTACAATTCTTTTGACGCTGTTTTTTCAAAGGATTTGTGGTATAATTCAAAAGTTAGAATAAATGAAAAAAATCGAGGAATCATGACTAAATTAAGAGAAGATATTCGTAATGTGGCGATTATCGCCCACGTTGACCACGGGAAAACAACCCTTGTTGATGAATTATTGAAACAATCACACACACTTGACGAACGTAAAGAGTTGCAAGAACGTGCGATGGACTCAAACGACCTTGAAAAAGAACGCGGTATTACCATTTTGGCTAAAAATACGGCGGTTGCTTACAACGGCGTTCGTATCAACATCATGGACACACCAGGACACGCGGACTTCGGTGGTGAAGTAGAACGTATCATGAAAATGGTTGATGGTGTTGTGCTTGTTGTGGATGCCTACGAAGGAACAATGCCACAAACACGTTTTGTGTTGAAAAAAGCCCTTGAGCAAAACTTGACACCAATCGTGGTTGTTAACAAAATTGATAAACCATCTGCTCGTCCAGCTGAAGTTGTGGACGAAGTACTTGAACTTTTCATCGAACTTGGTGCAGACGACGACCAATTGGAATTCCCAGTTGTGTACGCTTCAGCTATCAATGGAACATCATCACTTTCTGATGACCCAGCTGACCAAGAACACACAATGGCACCAATCTTTGATACCATCATCGACCATATCCCAGCACCTGTGGATAACTCAGATGAGCCCCTTCAATTCCAAGTGTCACTTCTTGACTACAATGACTTCGTTGGACGTATTGGTATCGGTCGTATCTTCCGCGGTACAGTTAAAGTGGGTGACCAAGTAACCCTTTCAAAATTGGACGGTACAACGAAAAACTTCCGTGTAACAAAACTATTTGGTTTCTTTGGACTTGAACGCCGTGAAATCAAGGAAGCAAAAGCAGGTGACTTGATTGCCATTTCTGGTATGGAAGACATCTTCGTTGGGGAAACCATCACACCAACAGATTGCGTTGAACCTCTTCCAATTCTTCACATTGACGAACCAACCCTTCAAATGACTTTCTTGGCAAATAACTCACCATTTGCAGGTCGTGAAGGAAAATACGTTACTTCTCGTAAAGTAGAAGAACGTTTGCTTGCTGAATTGCAAACAGACGTTTCATTGCGCGTTGAACCAACAGATTCTCCAGATAAATGGACTGTTTCAGGTCGTGGTGAATTGCACTTGTCAATCTTGATTGAAACTATGCGTCGTGAAGGATACGAACTTCAAGTATCACGTCCAGAAGTTATCATCAAAGAAATTGATGGTGTGAAAATGGAACCATTCGAACGCGTTCAAATCGATACACCTGAAGAATACCAAGGTGCGGTTATCCAATCCTTGTCAGAACGTAAAGGTGAAATGTTGGATATGCAATCAAGTGGAAATGGTCAAACACGCTTGATTTTCCTTGCGCCAGCTCGTGGTTTGATTGGTTACCCAACTGAATTCTTATCAATGACTCGTGGTTATGGTATCATGAACCATACCTTTGACCAATACATGCCAGTGATTAACGCTGAAATCGGCGGACGTCACCGTGGTGCCTTGGTATCTATCGATACTGGTAAAGCAACAACATACTCTATCATGTCTGTTGAAGAACGTGGTACTATCTTCGTTAACCCTGGTACAGAAGTTTACGAAGGAATGATTATTGGTGAAAATTCACGTGAAAATGACTTGACTGTTAATATCACGAAAGCAAAACAAATGACCAACGTTCGTTCAGCAACGAAAGACCAAACGGCTGTTATCAAAACCCCACGTATTTTGACGCTTGAAGAATCACTTGAATTCTTGAACGATGATGAATACATGGAAGTTACTCCAGAATCTATTCGCCTACGCAAACAAATCCTTGATAAAAATATGCGTGCTAAGGCTGCGAAAAAGAAAAAATCTGCAGAGTAATGCTTTAAACGTGCGAAGCTAAAGACCAATCGTGCGATGTGAAGAGGGGGTCAGCATGTTTTATCTTATTGTTGCGATTTTAATCGTTTCTTATTACTTTTTTATGGCCCCTACAAGCATTCGTAATACATTGAACACCATTGGCTTGGTGGGTGCCACGGCTCTCTTAATTGTGCTGGCATTTATGAGTTTTATCAAAATCCTTCAATCGCCACCAGAAATTTTGCTGGGATTTACCATGGCGATCTTTGGATTTTTCGCCATTCGTGATGTCTATCAATTACCAGCTAGGGCAGAAAAAAGTGAACATCCAAATAAAGGAGATTGAGTTTTGCTCAATCTTTTTTAGTGACGGCACTAGAATGATTGAAAAAGCGTTTAAATAAATGTAGAATATTACTATATTTGTAAGGTTAGAATGGATAAACGATGAAAAAAATAGAAACATTTAAAAACAAAAAGGTATTGGTACTTGGCTTGGCCAAATCAGGGGAAGCTGCAGCTAAGTTGTTGGATAAACTTGGGGCTATCGTGACCGTTAATGATAGCAAACCTTTTGATGAAAACCCTTCTGCACAAGCCTTGTTAGAAGAAGGAATCAAGGTGATTTGTGGTAGCCACCCTTTGGAATTATTGGATGAAAATTTTGAATGGATGGTTAAAAATCCTGGTATCCGTTACGATAATCCTATGGTGGTGAAGGCTCTTGAAAAAGGCATCCCAGTCATCACAGAAGTTGAGTTGGCTTACATGATTTCAGATGCGCCAATTATTGGTATCACAGGGTCAAATGGTAAGACAACGACAACAACCATGATTGCTGAAACCCTTAATAACGGTGGCAAATCAGGGCTTCTTTCAGGAAATATCGGATTTCCTGCTTCAGAAGTTGCCCAAACGGCGACTGACAAAGACACCTTGGTTATGGAATTGTCATCTTTCCAATTGATGGGAACACGCACCTTCCATCCACACATTGCTGTTATTACTAATTTAATGCCAACGCATATTGATTACCACGGTACTTTTGATAATTATGTTGCTGCCAAATGGAACATTCAAAAACACATGACGGCAGATGATTTTGTGGTGCTTAATTTCAACCAAGATTTGGCAAAAGAATTAGCACAAAAAACAGCAGCACAAGTGGTACCATTTTCAACAATTGAAAAGGTTGACGGTGCTTATCTTGACGGCAATACCTTGTATTTTAAAGAGGAAGCTATCATGAAAGCCTCAGAAATTGGTGTGCCTGGAACACACAATGTTGAAAATGCTTTGGCAACCATCGTTGTGGCTAAATTATCAGGAATTTCCAATGAAGCCATTAAGGAAACCTTGGCTCATTTTGGTGGGGTAAAACACCGCTTGCAAGCCCTTGGTGAAGTGGATGGTGTCCGTTTTTACAATGATTCCAAATCAACTAACATTCTAGCCACTCAAAAAGCCCTTTCTGGTTTTGATAATGCCAAAGTGATTTTGATTGCTGGTGGTTTGGACCGAGGTAATGAATTTGATGAGTTGGTTCCTGATATTACTGGTGTGAAATTGATGGTGATTCTTGGTGAATCTGCACCGCGTGTCAAACGAGCAGCTGACAAGGCTAAGGTGCCTTATCTGGATGCCACAGACGTTGCGGATGCGACTCGAATTGCCTTTAGTAATGCGGAAGCTGGCGACGTTGTTTTGTTGAGTCCAGCCAATGCTAGTTGGGATATGTACAAAAACTTTGAAGTCCGTGGTGACGAATTTATAGCGACTTTTGAAGCCCTTAAGGAGAGTAACAATGCCTAAAAAAATTGTGTTTACCGGCGGTGGAACGGTTGGTCATGTGACCTTGAATCTCATTCTCATTCCAAAATTCATCGAAGATGGTTGGGAAGTGCATTACATTGGGGATAAGCATGGTATTGAGTACGAACAAATCACTCAATCTGGCTTGGATGTGACCTTTCATTCAATAGCTACTGGGAAATTGCGACGCTATTTTTCATGGCAAAATATGTTAGATGTGTTTAAGGTTTCTTACGGCGTTTTGCAATCTTTTGCCATTATGGCACGCCTTAAACCGCAAGTTTTGTTTTCAAAGGGAGGCTTTGTTTCAGTACCGCCCGTTATTGCGACAAAACCACTAGGCGTTCCAGTCTTTGTCCATGAGTCAGATTTGTCCATGGGACTTGCCAATAAAATTGCTTACCGCTTCGCGACAACTATGTACACGACGTTTGAGCAACCTGAAAGCCTAACCAAAGCCAAACACGTTGGAGCTATCACTAAGGTTGGCAATAAAGTGCCTTATGACACGAGTAAAATCGACGCTATCAAGAGCCACTTTGACCCTAAATTAAAAACTATTCTCTTTATTGGTGGTTCAGCTGGGGCGCGTGTTTTCAATGATTTTGTAAGTAACACACCTGAATTGACCCAGCACTACAACGTCATCAACATTTCTGGCGACAAATCGTTGAATGAATTGAGCCAAAATCTTTACCGAGTGGATTATGTGACGGATTTGTATCAGCCTTTGATGGATTTGGCAGATGTTGTGGTAACGCGTGGGGGTTCTAACACTATTTTTGAACTGGTGGCTATGCAAAAATTGCACTTGATTGTGCCACTAGGCAAGGAGGCTAGCCGAGGCGACCAATTGGAAAATGCGGCTTATTTTGAGAAAAAAGGCTACGCGCGTCAATTGGCAGAAGACCGTTTGACCTTGGAAAACTTGCAAGATGAATTGAACCAGCTCTTTACGGATGAAGCACAGTACAAAAAACAGATGAAAGAATCCAATGAGTTGAAATCACAGGATGAATTTTACCATCTGATGATGGCTGACATTTCTAAAACCGCAAAAGGAATTTAAATGGCAAAAGAGAAAGAGCAAGACAAACAACAAGACACAAAACCACAAGAAGAATTAACCGAATGGCAAAAACGGAATATTAAGTTTTTGAAGAAAAAAGAAGCTGAAGAGTTGGAGAAAAAAAAGCAGCAAGAAAAGATGCGTTTGGAACGCAATCCTTACGCTGCTAGCCAAAAGCAAGCTGAAGATGATGAGGACAAGGATTCTAAGGAAAAAGTAGCCGATAAGGCAAGTGACAAGAAAAAGGAATCCTCTGAATTCTCAGAAATAGTGGAATCAGACCAACCCAAACCTAAAAAGGTGAAAAAGCCCAAAGAAAAAAAAGAACGCTCACCCCTTCAAAAAGCAATCAGGCACGCTCTTCCTGTTCTTTTGGGTGCTGTTCTTGTGTTGGCAATTTCGATTTTCTTGGTATCGCCCTTAAGCAAAAAGAAAGTGATTACTGTCGAAGGTGGCAATAGAGCCACTCAAGAAGATGTCTTATCGGCATCTGGCATCAGCAGTTCAGATTATTTCTTTTCCTTGATTTTGAATAGGTCATCTTATATGCACAATATCTTAAAGAATGATAAGCTCATCAGGGAAGCGAAAATGACCTATCATTTTCCTAATAAATTCACGATTAAGATTAAAGAATACAACATTGTGGCTTATGCACAGACAGACGATGGTTATCAGCCAATTCTTGAAAATGGCACACGTTTGGGAGTTGTTAGCTCGCAGGATTTGCCAGACAATTTCTTAACCATCAATTTATCATCTGAAAAAGAAATTGAGCAACTCATCAAAGCTTTCTCAAAATTAGACAAGAGTTTGGTGCAACAAATTCAAATTGTGAGCTCGGCTGATTCGTCAACAACTTCAGATTTGCTGAATTTGGAAATGCACGATGGCAATACGGTGCGTGTTCCGCTATCAGAATTGGATGAAAAATTGCCATATTACGATAAAATCAAGCAAAACTTGACGGAAAATAGTATTGTGGATATGGAAGTTGGTATTTACACAACCACGTCAACCATTGAGTCAGAAGCTGCTGCCGAAAAAGAAAAAGCGCAAAATGAAGCTAACGCGGACGAGTCACAAACGGAAAGCACAGATGAATCAACGGAATTGACAGAGTCTAACGACACAGAAAGTCAGTCAGAAGTGAGTCAAGAGGCATCAGCTACCAGCACCGAAACAGACGCAGTTAGTGATACGTCAAGTACTCAACAATGATTCCAAATCCGTGTTGTTAAAGCGAAAAAACGAAATTGAAGTTTCTATAACAGAAACTTAATACATTAATTTTAAATGCTTGTAAACGTTGATATTAAAGCATTTGAGAGATTTTAAAAAAAGTACTTATAAAATTTGTTACGATTTTTGTTACAATTTATACCAAAAATTAGGGTAACCCGATTAAGGGCTACCCTTTTTTTATAAATTATTGATAGCCATCTCAAAAATGTTTCCGCCTTGTTTTGCTCCCTCCTCGGTTGCATGAACGTAAATGTTAAGTGTCATTGTGATATTGCTATGACCTAAACGGTGTTGTAAGTCTTTTGGAGACATACCAGCATTTAACATTAAAGTGGCGTGTGTATGGCGTAGACCATGGAAACGTACATTAGGGACACCAGCGTTTTTAAAATGCTTATACAATTGGTTTCTAATGTTGTTGGGGTCAAAGTATTTACCAGTGAAATTTGAAAAGACAATTTTTTCAGACCGACCAAGTTCCCACGCTTTAACTTGTTGTCGGTTTTTATATTGTTTAAGCATGAGTATAGTAGCTTTATCAATTGAAATTTGTCTATAACTTGCCATAGATTTAGGGCTGTTTATTTCAATTCTGTTGTTTAGTGTCTTGTTAACGTCAATAACACCATTATCTAAGTCAATATCAGACCATTCAAGCGCCATAGCCTCCCCGATACGCAACCCAGTAGCCAAAAGCGTTTTATATAAGACAATGTTAAACAGATTTTTGTATTTTGATTGATCAAGTGTATCTAAATAATTTAAAAACTGTTTTAATTCTTGTTTGTCTAAAAACTTAATTTCAGTTTTCTTTTCTTGTTTTTTACGGGGAACAATAACGTCAGTTGCGGGGTTATGCTCCAACAGTTGCAAACTAACGCCATATTTTAAGATACGCTTATTTAAGCCAACTAATTTATGATAAGAGTCAAAAGCGTTCTTACTTTGTCTATTGGCTTTGTTCGCCCATTTATTCACTTGTTTTTGAATAACGGGTGTTGTTAGGTTATCTAGTCTATATTCACCAAAAGCGGGCAATAGATGGACATCTAGATAGCTTTTAACAGCTTTTTTTGTATTTGGCTTAACTGTATTCTTGTAACTATCCCACCAAAGTGAAACAAGCTCCCTATAAGTTTTTACATTTACTTTCTTTTTAACGGTGTATCCGTTACGAGCGAATTCATTTATCGCCTCACGGGTCTTGATTTTAACACCCTTTTTAGTGTTAGCAGTGATAGTGGTACGAGCTTGTTTACCCGTTGCTTTATCAATACCTAAATAGATATTAGTACGGTACACAATTGTACCGTTTTTCTTTGTGATTTTCTTAATTTCTGCCATTTGTAACCTCTTCTCTTAACTACAGCAGGCAGGCTATAAGGGTTTTAGAGTTTTTGAGGTTTTGGAGCCGTTCAAGACAACATGGCAGTAAATGAATGTTATCCGCCCTAATCGTTATCGGTTGGGGCGTGTTTATTTTCTACGGTATGTGGTCGGTGTCGTAACCGAGTGATTTTTTAAAATCATCAAAAGCTTTTGTGGATTGGAAATTATCACCAAGTTTTGAGTACCCGTTATCTTTTAGGAATTTTTTTGATTGGTTGGTATTTTGACGTTTTAAAGCTTCTAAAAAAAGCGGGTGGCTCATGTTATTCACATTATAGTAGCTTAGCAATTTGACAAAATTTTCTATCTCACTATCACTGACAACAAAGTTAAAATCATTCAAGAATTTTTCAAAACTGTTAAAAAGTTGTTCGTTATATTTTTGAATAATATCGCTATCACGTTTTTCGCTTAGTGAAACTGAACCACCGCTGCCATTATCTAAAAGTATTTCATCATCGTAATATGGTTCTTTCTTATCAGAATAGCCCAGTAAATAGGAAACAGAAACATTAAAATGTTTGGCTAATTCTTCCCATATTTCCTTATTTCTAGGTTCTCTTTCTCCTGTTTCATAATACATCAGTTGACTTGGTGACACTGAAATATTGTGTTTTCTTTTTAATATTACGCAAAGTTTCGCCAAAGAGATATCCTCGTTTTCTCTTAGTTTTCTTAGGCGGTTCAATTGTTTAACCATATATTTTTCCCCATTCCAGTTTGTAAGATTAGTATAGCATACCCAAGAACACAATAAAAGGAAAAATTCTCAAAAAAAGAACACAAAGGCCTTGCGTTATTAAAACAAGAATGATAAAATACATTTGTTCTCAATTAGAGAATAACAAAAATATCTGTTCTCACTTAGAGAATAATAAAAACAAAAAAGGAGGTATAAAAATGCTTATTTCTGAAAAAGTATCTAGCTTAGTGCGACATAAACGAGTTGACAATGACTTGACAAAAAGCGAGGTGGCTAAAGAATTAAATATTGCACGAAGAACCCTTGTAAAAATTGAAAGCGGTAATTATGACGCCCCTAAGCGTATCTATGAAAGTGTTATGAATTGGCTTATCGAAGATTTGTAGAAAAAACGACAAAAAATCCCAATGTTCAAAATTACAATAAAGGAGGTATTTTACATGGAAAAATTAGAACAATGGAACGGACATGGTATCCGTTTTGTAGAACACAATGGCGAATGGTGGGCAGTATTGGCTGATATTGCTAAAGCGTTAGAGTTAGAACAAAGGTTTATAAAAAGACGTTTAGAAGATGACGTGTTTTCAAAACACCCCATCACAGATAGTTTAGGACGTCAGCAAGAAATGCTTATCGTAAATGAGTTTGGTATTTATGAGACTATCTTTTCTAGTCGCAAACCCGAGGCTAAAGCTTTCAAAGTATGGGTATTTGAAATCATCAAACAGTTACGCCAACAAACGGGCTTAGAGGGCTTTCAAGCCTTTAGAATGCTAGATAAGCAACACCAAAAGAACGCCATGACTTTACTTTCTAACGGTTTTCAAGAAGTAAACAAAGAGGCAAAACCTAAAGATATGATAAAAGCCAACACTATTGCTAATAAAGCTATATCAAATAAATACGGGTATCCGAAAATGGTAAAAAAATCAGAGATGACCGAACCAATGCTAAGAGATAGAGAGCAAGTGTTAGATGAAACAGTTGAGTTAATGCTCGTTAAAGAACGTTACGGCTTAAATTTCAGCGTTGCTAATACTATCTACGGCAAAACCTGCTAATGAGAGCAACAAAAAAAGGCTTGAGTGACAGCTCAAACCAAAATGAAACTTGAAAAATTTTAGATAAAACAAAACACTACAGCGGGCAGGCTATGAGGGTTTTGAGATTATCTTCTATGTTTATATTATAGCATAGAAACAGCGTCATATCAAGGTTTAGGGGGTTTTTAGAAAGGCAATCATAGGGAAAAATCGCTGGTATTAAGCAAGAAAGAGCTAGAAAGGAGTAAGAATGCTTTATCAAGAAATCAATTTGCCAATATGGGCGGAGTTGCTTATCATGGCTATTCTATCAATTGTTATTATTTTTCTGATAAGGTACGAGCCACCCGCAAAGGAGGAAGAAAAGCAGACACAGAACGTTAAGACATACAACCATGTAAAAGAACGATATGGGGCTTATATTCAATCACAGGGACGATATTACAACTAAGGAGGGATAAGAAATGACAGCTAAAGAATTATTTGATATTGCTGAACGTGTAAAACAGTAAGCAACGCCCGAGGAATTAGAAGAGTTTAAACACTTGGAACGGCGAGAAGAGAGGGTCGCATGGGTTAAAAATCAGATTGCTAAGCTAGATAAAGGAGAAGTATTGCCATGACAGATAACATTATCAACTTTCAAGACATCAAAACGGAGCTAGAGGAAACGCGCCACATTCTATCAAGCTTTGCTTTTGAGGAAGTGACAGCTTTAAACATAGAACAACTATCGAACAATCTTATTATCATTTCTAACACGCTAGAAAAAACAATAGACGTTATTAAAATGTTGAAAGACAATAACGTTGCAATTCAAGAGCAACTTATCCAACTAGGGGATAAGGTGGAAATATTAGAAAATGATATGGAGGTGCTTTTGTGAGCTTATCAAAGAACGAAAAAGAGCTGCTAAGACGTTTGGGACTTGGTAAAGAAAACGCAAAGACAACAAAAGAGATTATCAGAGGGTTACCAATAACCGAAAGGGGAGAGCGTGACCGCTTGAATTGGGCTATCCGACAAATTCTAAAAATGGGGGTATGATATGGGAACATTTTCAACAGAATTTGAACAAGGCTTATTAGATCGTGTAGACGAACTTTCCAAAAAGAAGTTAGAACTAGAAAGACGGCTACAAAAACAGACGGGCTTAATGAGTGCTAGAGAACTAAAAAAAGAATTAGACATAACGGGAGCAACACTTACAAGTTGGGTTAAAAAGGGATTAAAAGTCTATCAACCGCCCTTTGAGAGTAGTAAGAAACAATATTTCAGAGTGTCAGACGTGATTAATTTTTTAACTGTACGCTAGAAATGGGGGAGAGGAATGAGTATATATGAGGCAAAGGGAGTTACTAACGGACTGCTGTATTTATACGATGGTGAAAGCGAGAAGTTAAGCGCTGAACCATTTGAGTTTATTAAAGAGTTCCCAGCTTTGGAAGTTCCCGAGGAAATGGATATAGAGGAGTACAAGAAAACTAAAGCGCCTTACTGTATTTCTGGTAAGGTCAAGAAAGATAAAAAAGGCACGTACAGACGTAATGATAGCAATCTGATTTACAGGGACTTGATTTTCTTAGATTATGACAATATCACCATAACAAGTGAGGAATTTAAAGCAACTGTTGAACGGGCAATCGGCGACTACTCTTATATCATTTACCCAACGATTAAACACACCGAGGAAAAGCCACGCTTTAGGCTAGTGGTAAAACCTAGCGAACCGATGAACAAAGAGACTTATAAGGCAGTGGTAGCTGAAATAGCTGGAAAAATCGGCTTAATATATGATACTGCATCCCTTACATGGTCGCAGTTGCAAGGCTTACCCGTAACAGTTGGGAAAAGTGATGACTATGTAAAGACTGTACACCGTGGGAAAGATTATCCTGTACCAAAATATGAGGCTAGCACAATCAAAAAAGCAAGCACTAACGGTTATAGTATCCGTTCACCTAGCGAGCGAAAAAGCTTAACTGTAAGAATTATTGAAACACTATTCAACGGTTTTGGTGAAGAGGGCGGGCGTAACAATGCGTGTGCTAGCTTTGTTGGTTTGTTATTCAATCGTTACGTTAACTTTGATATTGCCACGGCTTATCAGTTAACTGTAATGGCGAATAACAACACACCCGAACCGTTACCCGAGGAAGAATTGGAAAGAACTTTTGAAAGTATCGCTAAAAAAGAATTAACCAACAGAATTTAAGGAGGGATTTTTATAAGTGTTAGACATTGCAAAATTGGAAGAAGAAATCAAAGAAGAGCAACGAAATAGTGACAAGCAACCTAAAACAATGAACGAGCTTTACATTCTACTACAGCAACTAGGGAAAGCATGGAGAGAGGAAAACGCCTATATTGTTAACGAGGGGCAAAAAAACGAGCGTACGGTTACACCACAACCTAACGTATCTACAGTTGCTAAAGTACTGGAAAAGCATTGTCATTTTACTTTTATTGGAGAGGGCGCGATTAGTGATGTTAGTAAGTTGTATATCTATCATTTAGACCTAGGTTACTATGTTTCCAGTGATGATGTTTTTAGAAAATTGTTGTTGAAGTATGATAACCGACTGACCTCAAATAAATTTTTTAATGAACTAATAGCCTATATCCGTACAGAAACTAAAATACAACCACCTTTGAGCGATTATCGCTATATCCCAGTCGCTAACGGGGTGTACAATATCCAAACAAAAGAATTAGAGGAGTTTAATCCAAAATTCATCATCACAAGTAAAGTCAAGACAGCTTACAATCCGTACGCTAAAAAGCCAATTTTAGGCGGTTGGTTTGATTTTGATAAGTGGCTAGCCACATTGACTTGCGGTGATGAAGAGCTTGTAACACTCTTATGGCAAGTGATGAATGAGGCTATCAATCCAAACCGAACACGTAAAAAAATGGTGTTGCTTGTTGGTGACGGTAACAACGGAAAAGGAACTTTTCAAGCCTTGTTAGAAAACTTAATAGGCAGGGAGAACATAAGTAATCTAAAACCCGACCAATTCGGAAAAGAATTTTATTTGGGAGCACTAGAGGGAAAAGTATGTAATATTGGTGATGACATATCCAATAAGTACCTTGATGAAGTGTCCGACTTGATGAGTGTTGTCAGTGGTGACCCAGTACAGGTTAACAAAAAGGGTAAGCAACCAGTCGAGGCACGTTTTAAGCTTTTGTGTGTCTTTTCAGGGAATGACCTCCCTAATGCTAGAAATAAGACTAACGGCTGGTATCGCCGTTTGTGTATTATCCCTTTTAATGCTGATTTTAACGGTGAGACAGAACGCCCTGAAATCAAAGATGAGTTTATTAAAGATAAAGCACTGCTGGAGTGGGTACTTTTTAAAATTTTAAATATGGCTGATTTTGACAAATTCATAGAACCAAAAGCCGTGAAAGAAAAGCTAACTAGCTACAAGAATGATAATGACTATATTAAAGTTTGGGTAGAGAATTTTTATATACCCAATAAATGGCATGAGGTCAACCATGTACCGATGTTTATCGCACGGAACAAACTTAAAGAGTTTGCCGAGGACATGGGCATAGATAAACCAAAATTAGGGAAATTTAGTAACGCAGTTATGGCAGAATTAGAACGAAGTACACCATATCATTATAAAGCCAAAAGTGGGACGGTTAGGCGTGAATTTTATGACACACTAGACCCTCACGGTTTTCACCGCGATAAATTTACTAAAGGTGTTTGGGGGATTGGGTTAATTGAAAAATAGTTAGGTTAGGTATTTTTGAAACAGAAAAGCGATAACAGCAACGTTTCAGACGTTTTAGGTTAGGTAAAGATTTTAAACCTAACCCGATACCTAACCCAGTTAAACCCTTGATACCATTGGTTTTTACTAATATAGGTTAGGTAGGTTAGGTAAAATATAATAAGTAAATAATAGTAATATATATAGTTTCTTATATGCGTACAGACTTAAAAAGTAAAACACACCCCAACCTAAAGCCCTCAAAAGCTTGATTTAACAACGTTTTAGAGGGTTAGGTTTAAAAACCTAACAAAACCCAACCCCAGCAATTTGAACAAAAAAATATAAAAAGGAGAATAAATTGGACGTAGATTTGATTGCTTATGAGCTAAAAGAATTACAACGCAATCATGGCTTATCTGAACAAACAGCCATGGAAATCTTGAAAATGCGACAGCTTAGCGATGACTTAGACAGCATTCGGGACGTGCTACGAGATATTCATAACACAATCTAAGTAGAGAGGAGAAAAACAGATGAAAATTAAATTATTTAACCGTGAGGCAATCTCCGATAGTTATTACAGCAATGGCATAGCAAGGACTAGACTAGAAACTAATGAGGAGATAGAAAACAGAGTAAATGAGTTCATAGCTGAAAAGAAAGTAAGCAGTGTACAGGCTTATGGTGATAATATCATGGTTATGTATGAGGAGGTGGAATAATGTTAGTAAGACTTGAGTTTTCAGACGGGAACACACTCACACGAATGGTTAGCAAGCATACACTTGATATGATTTTAGCTAGACCATACTCAGAAACATGGTTACATTTTAACGGCGAAAAGATAGCAGTGTTGGAAAATGTAGAGGTATTAGGGAATGTAGATGACTTTGACAACGAGGTACAAGAGAATGACTGAACAAGAATACATTAGCTATTGTGAGAAAGAAGTAACACGCCTTGAGGCTAGACGTTATCAGTTTATGGGTATGGAATGGGAAGATTTAAACAAGGCAGACCATACAAAACTATTAGAGATTGGCGGTAAGGTAATGAACGAGGATAACTCTGTTAACCTATATGAATTACACAGAAACAAAGATACACGTCTTAAAATGTGGGGAATGGTAGCACGTACAGCATTACACTATGATAAGAAGTTCCCAACAGATGACAGACTGCAATTGTTCGCTGATAGTTTGGAAGAGCATTACACCAACATGGTTAACAAAGAGCTAGAGCATTCAGACATGAACAAAGTTAGTCAGTTAGTCAGTGACTTTGAGCCAGTGTTATCAAGTGATGACCTTGAGAGACTTAAGGCTGATATAGTATTAGCTGGTTTGGTTTAATACTAAGCGGGGAATTTGTCAATGTATTTATTTATTGGAGGAAATCAAAGGGCAATGCTTTTAGGTGTTGTCCTTTTTGTTATGTTATAATGTTGGTGAGCAAGTTAACACTGACAACAAACACAGAGCTTTACTGTATTGGTAAGGCTTTTTGTTTGGATACAATCATCACAGAGCAAGCAGAGAGCGACAGAGTGAGCGTGTATCGGCAATCACACCGAACAGCGAGAAACAGCCGTAGAGAGGCTTACAACGGGCGTATAATCGTTCAAAAATACCCCTTATTTTTTTATCGGGGTGCTGTATTGTTCGGATATAACAACGCTGCCCTCTTCTGTGTGTGATTTTCCCTTTTTGATTTTTCTAGCACGTCCTTATTAGCCCCTAAAAAGCCCTGTACGCCGTTTTAATTATTGGGGGTATAATTATATTACTGAGTGATTTAAAAACACCCCCCGCCCCTATATTGCCGTCTGGAGAGCCACCACAAGGTGTTCGCTTGTACCACGCGCCAATTTTTCAGATTTTTAAGGGGTGTCATATAACCTCAAAAAACCTCAGTTTGATTGTGTTTTGTTTACCAGTTAACTTTCTATTTGTTC